>Ga0209147_100190_pt1 | contig 71748 bp, 66 predicted proteins | sample AraplaCol_mLB_r2_FD_184278 | JGI IMG/M metagenome (GOLD analysis project Ga0209147, IMG submission 184278) | Arabidopsis root microbial communities from North Carolina, USA - plate scrape CL_Col_mLB_r2 (SPAdes) (version 2) | ecosystem: Host-associated > Plants > Roots > Endosphere | place: USA...
GCCAAGGAAAGAAGAACATCGGAAAGCCGTATGAGGGAGAACCTCACGTACGGTTTGATGAGGGGGAACTGAAAGAAGTAAGGCGACCAAACGGTCGCCAGAAAACTTCAGTTCTCTACTCTACACCCTGAAACCGCTTCTTCGAATCGGCTGCTTTTGGACGCGGTTCCGCCTTTGGAGTGGAGACGTCCAGGAATGACCCACAGCAAAGATCCCAACCCGCCTGAGCGTTTTCCCCATTTTCCTCCCCTCCGCTACAGCTGGAATACAACCAAACAAAGAGACACAGGTGATTGAAAATGGGACGCTATGGTAAAATGAAAATAGAGAGAAAGGGGCGAATCAGATGAGTCCAATCATCCATACCCATACATTGCGCGCTCGTTACGGTGAGACGGATCAGATGAGCGTCGTCTATCACGCCAATTACCTGAACTGGTTTGAAGTAGGGCGTACCGAGCTGATTCGGGCGGCGGGCCTTACCTACCGACAGCTTGAAGAGAAGGGGATTATGCTGCCATTGACGGATGCCAGTCTTTCCTTTAAAAAACCTGCCAGATATGATGATGTTGTAGAGATTCGTACACATGTAGAACAGATCAGCCCATTGCGCCTTACGTTTGCTTATGAGATCGTACGGCTGCAAGACGAAGAATTGCTGGTCTCGGGAAAAACCATGCATGTCTTCACCACGACCGACTTAAGACCAATCCGGCTCTCCAAAACAGAGCCAGAGGTATACCGTTGGCTGGAAGCGCAGCATAAGGGAGAGCAACTCTAAGGAAAAGGAGGGGATGCCGATGATGTTTCGCATCCTCATCGTCCTGTTTATCGTGGTACCTGCTATTGAATTATGGGGATTGATTGCGGTAGGGAAGGTCATCGGCGGCTGGACTACCGTGGCACTGGTCATTTTGACTGGAGTAGTAGGGGCATGGCTTGCAAAACGGCAGGGATTGCAGGTGTTCCGGCTCGTACAGCTTCAGCTTTCCCGCGGCCAAATGCCGACGGAGTCTCTGATCGACGGGTTTCTTGTCCTCATCGGCGGCATTCTGCTGATGGCGCCCGGCTTTTTCAGTGACGTGATCGGACTGATTCTGCTCATTCCCTATACTCGCATGATTGTTCGCCATCTGTTGAAGCTGTGGCTGTGGAGAATGGTATCCTCCGGCCGCATCCAGCTATTTTTTCGCCGATAATACCGAACCAAAACAGAGAAAACCGCTGTCCATCACATTCAAATCAAGTGATGGACAGCGGTTTTTTACATAAAGCGGCCTATCTTGATATACTGCCATACATCCGAGAAAACATCTGCCTTGATCAAAGCATTGATCAGCACCAGCGAGACGGGACCGATAATCAGACCCAAAAAGCCGAACAACTGCAGCCCCACGAACAGTGCGACAAGCGTCAGCAGGGGGTCAAGGCCGACGTTTTCTGCCACGATTTTCGGCTCAATGATTTGACGGAAAATGAGTACAACCCCGTACAAAATCGACAACCCGATGACGAGGCTGTAATTTCCCTTGAAAAACAGGTAGATGATCCAAGGGACAAAGACCGTACCTGTCCCAAGGTATGGCAGAAGATCGACCAGACCTGTGAGCAAGCCAATCGTAATGGCGTAATCTACGCGCAAGATAAGCAGCCCGATAATGACAATGGCCGCCGTTAGCGAGATCAGGGTTAACTGCGCTTTGATAAACCCGACCAAAGCTCCTTTCAGGTCGTTCAGGACATGATCAAGACGGCTGTTTACGCCATTGGGCAGCAACCGCCGAAAGCGAATCTTCCAGATGTAGAAGTCCTTGGAGATGAAGAAAGCACCGATCAAGGAGATGACGGATACAGTTGCCGTATTGGGCAGCGACAGAAGGAAGTTTTTCAGACCGTTAAGGAAGCGAATTACCAATTCCTGCCCGGTATGGGTGATGGATGTAATGCCGCTCTGTACGGTACTGTCGATCTTGTCCTTGGATTCAGGGTCCAAGTGGGCGTACATCCACTGAATCTGATCGTACAATCCCATCAGAAAGTCTTGAGAAATCGTGCGTTGCAGATACGTTCCCAATTCCGCCACGAAGCCGGGCAACATTTTCGACAAATCATTGATCTCAGAGACGGTCTGAGTGATGATCACCGTCGCGATCCCCGCCACCAAAAGCACCAGGATTAGTAAGGCCAGGAGCACCGACAGCCAGCGGGGAAAGCGGAATTTGGTACTCATGAAGGTAACAGGCCGATTTATCAGGAGGGCAATGATTAAGGCAATCAGAAATGGGTAAAGTAAGGGTGTTCCAAACACAATAATCCAATACGCCCCATAGACAAGCAAGCAAACCCATAGGAAACGAATGATCTGAAACAAGCGTTCCACCCAGTTTTCCCGATTCAAATGAGCTCTCCTCTCTGACCGATGTGTTGAAGGTATGTACGTCCTTCTATTATGCAACATGCGGATAGGCCGAGCAAGATAGGCAGAAAAACAAAACCAAGTTTCATCCTTTGAAACATTTTTTCGCTTACCTTATTCACAAAATCGCAATAATCTTTTATAATTGGGTCGAATTAAGGTGGATTCTTTACCCCGCCATGCGAAAGTGGAACGTTGCCATTTGGTCATCTTTTCCCTTGCCTAATGACACACTACCCAGAGGCAAGGATTTGCGTGGAATACATTCCCAGACAATAGTGGTGGGTGAATGAAACCGCTGCTTACAATTTCATAGAACTGTTTCAGGCTGTTTAACTGGTCTTCGGGACAAGCGAGGCCTGGAAGAGATCAACTACTCGAGTGGAAAAGGAGAGGGAATTCTATGACAGCTACCCGTGGACTGGAAGGCGTCGTTGCCGCACAATCTTCTATCTGTTCCATCATCGATGGCGTTCTCTGCTACGGCGGGATCAACATCGATGAATTGGCTGAACACGCAAGTTTTGAAGAGGTTGTCTACCTACTCTGGCATGGAGCGCTACCGAAGCGTGATCAGCTGGAAACGTTGAAAAAGCAATTGGGTGAAAACGCGGCTGTACCTACGGAAGTTCTGGACAGCATCCGCAGCTATCCAACAGGCGTCCACCCGATGGCGGCATTGCGCACAGCTGTATCTTCGCTAGCTCTCTACGACCCAGAAGCGCAAGAAATGACTACCGAGGCCAACTATCGCAAGGCGATCCGCCTGATGGCGCAAACGCCTACGCTGATCGCGGCTTTCGCACGTCTGCGCAAAGGTCTGGAACCAGTCGCACCAAAAACGAACTACTCCATTGCTGAGAATTTCCTCTACATGCTCAAAGGAGAAGAGCCGACCGAGACAGCTGTCAAGGCGTTCAACGTAGCTTTGATCCTGCATGCAGACCATGAGTTCAACGCATCTACCTTCGCTGCCCGTGTAACCGTTGCCACTCTGACCGATATCTACTCCGGTATCGTATCTGCGATCGGCACGCTAAAAGGCCCTCTGCACGGAGGAGCCAACGAAGCTGTTGCCGCTATGCTGACTGAAATCGGTTCTATGGATAAGGTAGAAGGGTATGTACGCAACAAACTGGACAACAAAGAAAAAATCATGGGCTTCGGTCACCGTGTATACAAAGACGGCGACCCGCGGGCAAAATGGCTCAAAGAAATGTCCAAAGCACTGACCGCACAAATCGGCCGTCCTGAGCTGTACGAGATGTCCGTAAAAATCGATGACATGATAACAGGCGAAAAAGGCTTGAAACCAAACGTCGATTTCTACTCCGCATCCGTCTACATCTCCCTGGGACTGGAGATCGATCTGTTCACTCCTATTTTTGCGATCAGCCGTATGTCTGGTTGGACTGCGCACATCATGGAACAGTATGAGAATAATCGCCTGATCCGTCCACGTGCTGACTATACCGGTCCGGTCAACCAGCATTACGTTCCAATCGATCAACGCTAAAGCATCTATGTCTTAAGCGTGGTGACAGGTGTACAGCTTGGCTGTACACCTGATGGCGTAAGCTTGAGAACTACCACAACTAAGTGGTAGTTCTCCTACGTCTGGAAATATTTCCATTTATACTTACCATTGGAGGGATTAACTTGTTTAAAAACCTGACTTTGCCGACTGCTGGAGAAAAAATCACCGTAGACAACGGGAAATTGGTAGTTCCTAACAATCCGATCATTCCTTTTATCGAGGGTGACGGTACTGGTCCTGACATCTGGAACGCATCTGTTCGCGTCCTCGATGCAGCTGTAGAAAAAGCATACAAAGGTGAGAAAAAAATCGCTTGGTTCGAAGTATTCGCCGGCGAAAAATCCTTTAACCAATATCAAGAATGGCTGCCAGAGGATACCCTCACCGCTATCCGCGAATACCTGATCGCGATCAAAGGTCCTTTGACTACACCGGTTGGCGGCGGAATCCGCTCCATCAACGTAGCGCTGCGCCAAGAGCTGGATCTGTATGCTTGCGTACGTCCAGTCCAATACTTCGACGGTGTGCCATCCCCTGTCAAACACCCTGAACTGACTGACATGGTGATCTTCCGTGAGAACACAGAAGATATCTACGCAGGTGTAGAGTGGGCTGAAGGCACTCCAGAAGTGAAAAAAGTGGTAGACTTCCTGCAAAAGGAAATGGGCGTAAAGAAAATCCGCTTCCCGGAAACATCCGGTATCGGAATCAAGCCAGTTTCAAAAGAGGGTACAGAGCGTCTGGTTCGCGCGGCGATCAACTACGCGATCGAGAACAACCGCAAATCCGTTACCCTGGTACACAAAGGCAACATCATGAAATTTACAGAAGGCGCGTTCAAAAGCTGGGGTTATGCAGTGGCTGAAGCAGAATACGGCGACAAAGTATTCACTTGGGCACAATACGACCGCATCAAGGCTGAAGGCGGAGACGCTGACAAAGCACAAAAAGAAGCAGAAGCAGCTGGCAAAATCATCGTAAAAGACGTGATTGCTGACGCGTTCCTGCAACAAATCCTGACTCGTCCAGCTGAGTATGACGTAGTTGCGACCCTCAACCTGAACGGAGACTACGTCTCTGACGCGCTGGCTGCCCAAGTAGGCGGTATCGGTATCGCTCCAGGTGCCAACATCAACTACCTGACTGGTCACGCGATTTTCGAGGCAACTCACGGTACTGCTCCAAAATACGCTGGCCTGGACAAAGTAAACCCATCCTCCGTGATTCTTTCCGGAGAAATGATGCTGCGTCACCTTGGTTGGAATGAAGCAGCAGATTTGATCATTAACTCTATGGAAAAAACGATTTCCGCAAAAACCGTTACTTACGATTTCGCTCGTCTGATGGAAGGGGCACAAGAGCTGAAGTGCTCCGAGTTTGCTGATGCTCTGATCAACAACATGTAAGACTCGTTTAGCAAAATGATTCGACTTTCAACCAATCTGGAGGGGATCGAAAATGGCATTCCAACGGAAGAAAATCGCTGTCATCGGTAGTGGCTTTACAGGAGCAACAACTGCTTTCATCCTGGGACAAAAAGAACTGGGTGACGTAGTACTGGTTGATATCCCGCAATTGGAGAACCCAACCAAAGGAAAAGCGCTTGATATGATGGAATCCTCGCCTGTGCTCGGCTTCGATGCCAAGATCACAGGGACTTCCGACTACGCGGAAATCAAGGATGCTGACCTGGTTATCATCACAGCCGGGATTGCGCGCAAGCCTGGCATGTCCCGTGACGACCTGGTCAATACCAACGCAGGCATCATGCGCTCTGTTGCTGAACAAGTGAAAACACATGCGCCCAACTCGATTGTCATCGTCCTCTCCAACCCTGTCGATGCGATGACGTACACCTTCTTCCAAACTTCCGGCTTCCCGAAAGAACGCGTAATCGGCCAATCCGGTGTACTGGATACGGCACGTTTCCGCACTTTCGCCGCGATGGAGCTGGACGTATCCGTAGAAGACGTGACCGGCTTCGTATTGGGTGGACACGGCGACGACATGGTTCCCTTGGTGCGCTACTCTTATGCCGGCGGTATCCCATTGGAAAAACTGATCCCGCAAGATCGTCTGGATGCTATCGTCGAACGCACCCGCAAAGGCGGCGGCGAAATCGTCAACCTGCTGGGCAACGGTTCCGCTTACTACGCGCCTGCGGCTTCCCTAGTCCAGATGGCTGAAGCGATCCTGAAAGACAAAAAACGCATTCTGCCTTCCATCGCTCTCTTGCAAGGCGAATACGGCTACCAAGACATTTATCTGGGTGTACCAACCCTGCTGGGTGGCAACGGTATCGAGAAAATCATCGAGCTCGACCTGACTGCAGAAGAAAAAGCAGCTCTCGACAAGTCTGCTGATTCTGTACGCAACGTCATGGCTGTATTGAAATAGGCATAGGTAACGAAAACTAAGGACGTCCTTCTCGAATGAGGGGCGTCCTTTTACATCTTTACAAAAAAATTACTTGTCTTCCTCCCCCCCAATTGGCAGACTGGAGAGGAAACATTGGCGATCTAGGGGGAAACTATAAAAATGACAAAAATCTTGGTCGTGGATGACGAAGTATCCATTGCAAAGTTGCTACAGTTTAATTTGGAAAAATCAGGATACGAGGTAGTAACTGCTTTTGATGGGATGCAAGCGCTGGAAATGGTGAAAAGTGAACAGCCAGATTTTATCATACTCGATCTGATGCTGCCGAAGATGGACGGAATGGATGTATGTAAAACGTTGAGACAAGAGAAAATTCTTACACCGATTCTCATGTTGACGGCCAAAGACGACGAATTGGATAAAATCATCGGTTTGGAGCTTGGGGCCGATGATTATTTGACGAAGCCATTCAGTCCACGCGAGGTGATCGCCCGCGTCAAGGCGATTTTGCGTCGCATCCAGGTGACGCCTGAAGCTGCAGCATCGCCGGAGCATCTGGTGATCGCAATGGGAGAAATCCGAATCTATCCTGAGAAGTACGAAGTGTACCGCCAAGATACCAAAGTGGAGCTGACACCCAAGGAATTCGAGTTGCTGCTATACCTGGCCAATCACCAGGGGCGGGTGTTGACTCGCGACCAGTTGCTCAATGCTGTGTGGAACTACGATTTTATCGGCGACTCGCGGATTGTGGATGTGCATGTCAGCCATCTGCGGGAAAAGCTCGAAGACGATACGAAAAGCCCACGCTATATCAAAACAGTACGCGGGCTTGGTTATAAACTGGAAGGGTAACAGGGGGCCGGACATTGACTCGCTTTCGTATCAAACTCACCTTGACGATCCTTGGCTTAATTTCGTTGGTTTTACTGTTGATGGGTGTCTATTTTGCCAAGGTTTTGGAGAATGCCTATCTCCAGTCCCTGCACCAGCTTTTGCTACGGGAGTCGAGGTTGGTCGCACAGGTGGTGCGTTTTCCCGATGTTTTTGCAAACGAGGGAAATCTGGCCGAAAAGGTGGAGCAAATCGCGCCTACAGAAGAGGTGCGGGTCACTGTTATCAATCGGGATGGAAGCGTACTGTACGATAACTACTCCCGGTTTCAAAAAATGGAGAATCATCTCGACCGACCGGAGTTCCAGTCAGCGTTGAGAGGGGAGACCGGCTCCTCGCGTCGCTACAGCGAGACACTCAAGGAAGAGATGATTTACGTCGCGGTGCCCATCCAGCAGGGAGACCAGACGATCGGAGCCGTGCGCTCCGCAATGTCCATCCGGGACATCACAGATACGGTGCACAACATGTGGTACAGCCTGTTTACTGGACTTCTAGTGACACTCGTCATCGGCTCACTGGTCGTCTCCCGCATCTCCTTTTCGATTATTCGGCCGATCGAAGAGATTACCCGTGTAGCGGGGAATATCACACAACGTCAGTTTGAAAGCCGAGTGCGTATAAAGGCCAAGGACGAGATCGGCCAGCTGGCGGGCGCGATCAACTTTATGGCTTCTAGTCTGGAGCAGCAAATGTACGAGATCTCGGAAAATCAGCAACGTCTCTCCGGGGTGCTGAACAACATGACAAGCGGGGTCATTTTTATCACGGAGCACCGCAGGATCATGCTCGTCAATCCGGCCGTGGAGAAAATGCTGGGGACTCCTGGACACGATATCGTAGGCAAGCTGCACATCGAGGCTGGCAAGAGCTTTGGACTCAGCCAATACATCGACCGATGCCTAGACAAAAAGGAGAAGTTTCGCCAGGAGGTGCATATCTACTACCCGCATGAGCGCATCCTGGACGTCAACTTTGCCCCTTATATCAACTTTAAAGGGGAGTCCAAAGGGGTCGTCGTTGTCCTGCACGACATTACAGAAATCCGCCGCCTGGAAAAAATGCGCAGTGACTTTGTCGCCAACGTCTCCCATGAGTTGCGTACGCCGATCACCTCGATCAAGGGTTTTACGGAAACCTTGCTGGACGGGGCGATGCAGGATGAAGAAACTTGCCGCAATTTTTTACAAATCATATCGGATGAAAGTGAACGGCTCTACCGGATGATTCGCGACATTCTCGACCTGTCCAAGATCGAACAGAAGCGGATTCCTCTGCAAAGGGAGCGGGTCCATGTGCAGGATGTGATCGCCTCTGCAGTGACGATCGTCCAAGAGTCCGCGCAGCGCAAGAATCTGACGATTACATGCCCGGACGAGACGCCTGAGATTTGGGTGAAGACCGATCAGGACTGCCTGCAGCAGATCTTCCTCAATCTGCTTGCCAATGCCGTCGCGTACACGCCGGAAAACGGAAGGATCACGATCAAGACCGAGGTTGCGCAGCAACAGTTGAAATTGCAAGTAATCGATACGGGAATCGGAATTCCGGAAAAAGATATTCCGCGTATTTTCGAGCGCTTTTACCGCGTGGACAAAGCGCGTAGCCGTGACTCGGGTGGGACGGGTCTGGGCCTGGCCATCGTCAAGCATCTGGTCGACAATTTGAACGGACAAATTTTTGTCGACAGCACAGAGGGGATCGGGACGACCTTTACCATTCTTCTGCCCAGTGAGTAAAAAATTTACGGAAAGAACACAATCCCTTCATGCTGGCTAGACAATTGCCATATACAGTGGTGATTGAGATCCGTTTGGAGGGGGAAACTGCATGACACGGCATGCCTATGAAGAACAGCTGGACGTTCTGCATCGCAAACTGATGACGATGGGGACACTAGTAGAAGAAGCGATACACAAGTCCATTAAGAGCCTGGTAGAAAGAGATATTCCCTTGGCGGATGAAGTAATTGCGAATGATCGACTGATTAATGAGCTTGAATATGAGATTCAGGGCGGATGCTTTCAGTTGATCGCCCTGCAACAGCCGGTCGGCGCTGATTTACGCCGTTTGGGGACGATGCTCAAGCTGGTGACGGATCTGGAGCGGATGGGTGACCACGCGGTGTCGATCGCCAAGACCACACGCCGCCTGAAGAATGAAGCATATATCAAGCCGTTGATCGATATTCCCTTGATGGGCGATCATGTCAAACAGATGGTCCGCGACTCCCTGAATGCCTACATCGCCCGCGACAAGGAAGAGGCGGAGAAAATTGCTGCCCGCGATGACGTCGTCGACAAGCTGTACTCGACGATTTTCCACGATCTAATTGCGCTCATGACGAGAAACAGCGATTCGATATCACAAGCCACTCATCTTCTGCTGGTGGCGCAATACCTGGAGCGAATTGCCGACCATGTGACCAATATCTGCGAGTGGATCATCTACATGAAGACAGGGAAGATGACAGACTTGAATCAGTAAATAGGAAAGAAAGAAGCCGTTGGGTGCGCCAGCGGCTTTTTTTCTATCTTCCCCGGAGAAGCCCACGAAATAAGCGAAGGCTTTTGGGATCTTGACCCAGCCGGAACGGAAAAGGCGGACAGGGATGACCCTCATGAAGATCCCAACTCGCCCGGAGCGTTTTCTCCTTTTTCCTCCCCTCCAGCTACAGATATTTGATGCGAGACAAACGCCCATCGCGGCATGCCTGCATAGGATAGAGCGTACCTGAAATGTTTAACGAAGCAGCGGGAGGGATTGCGATGACAGCAACAGAACGCCATATCTACGCGGCGGGCAACACAGCCAGAGGGTATCGGACCTTGTACGAATCCGTACTGGCAGACATGGACCGCGTCTACTTGCTGACAGGTGTCGTGGAGGGCATCACGTCCGCTTTGATTGAGAAGTTGGGAAAAGAACTGCAACAACAGACCGAACAGGTGGAGTGGATTCATTCCCCTTTTATGAATGGACAGTATGACGGGGTGGTCTTGCCCGAGTTGAAGGTCGCAATCATGGATCACAGCTATCCGCGCGTGTGGAGGCCGAAGGGACCGGGTCTGACAGAGATACACGTCAATTTGCAGGCCACGCTCATTCCAGACCGTCTCGCCCCGTACAAGGAACAGATCGCCAACTGGTATGACGAGATTTTCCGCTTCAACCAGCAGGCGTACGATGCGTATGCAGAGGCACTGCGCATTCATGACGAATGGGAGGGCATCTACATCGGCAACCTCGACCGGGAGAAGGCGAACGAGATCACGGAAGAGCTCAAGCAGCAATTTTTCGGGTCTGGCAGCTTGGGCAAGACATCCCGCGTCCGCCGCATGTACCTGGGAGCAGCCACGCCGGCAGGGCCTGTCGACCACATTCTTAAGCTAACCGATCATCTGGAGAAACGCTATTTTATCAAAGGGCGTCCGGGTTCAGGCAAATCGACCATGCTAAAAAAACTGGTAAGCGAGGCGGAGAAGAAGGGGTATGATGTAGAGGTGTACCACTGTGGTCTTGATCCAAACAGTCTCGACATGGTGATCTTGCCGGAAAAAAGCGTGGCGATCTTCGACAGCACGGCACCGCATGAATATTTCCCCGACAAAGAGACAGACGAGGTCATCGACATGTACACCCGTGCGATTACTCCAGGAACGGATGAGCGCTTTCAAGAGGAAATCGAGAAAATCAAGGCTCGCTATACGAGAATGGTGAAAGAGGCGACCGGCTATCTCGTAGAGGCGAAAAACAGGCGCGAACAACTGAATGCAGCCTATCTGGAAGCGGTGGATCAGACACGGTTGCAGGTGGTAGGGCAGGCAATCACAAGTGTATTGACGCGCAATATTTGAAGCATATAACTTCGAATGAAACCCGTTCGACTGCTTATACTACTGGAAGGAGGTGAGCAGCCGGATGGGTTTTCCTTTGACTCTGGCTTTGCTGCTGATAGCCGCTCCCTTGGACCCTACGGATCTCTTCGAAGTGGAGATGGAAGGCAAGACGGTCGCAGTATTGGATCGGGGCGATTTTACCTTGCCATTTTCCGGAGTGTCACTCGTAGATGTCAATCGTTTGGAATCGCTTGTGGAGAAGTTGGAAAAGCTTTGTTACCGGAAGCCGGTCAATGCGACCGTCTCTGACAGCGGCGGGATTGTGCCGGAGCAGAAGGGGCGCAAACTGGATCGCGGTGCATTCCTTTCGCAGGTATATGCCTACTATTATGGTGCTGGTGCAAAAGGAATCAACATTCCCTATCAAGTGATATACCCAAAAGTAGATCGGGGATTGCTTAAGCAGGTGCAGAAGAAAATGATCGGCCAATATACCACGTACTTTAATAGTGGGAACAGGAACCGCTCTCATAATATCATGCTTGCCTCCAAGGCGATCCATAACTACGTATTGCTTCCGGGAGAAATTTTTTCGTTCAACAAGGTAGTTGGCAAGCGAACCCGGGAAAAAGGCTATCTGCAAGCTCCGGTCATCGTGCGCGGCGAGCTTTCGGAGGGGATCGGCGGGGGGATTTGTCAGGTCTCCTCCACGCTCTTCAATGCAGTCGACAAGGCAGGATTGCACATCTTGCAACGATATGCGCACAGCCGCCACGTCGCTTACGTGCCTCCTGGGCGGGATGCGACTGTTAGCTGGGATGGCCCTGACTTTGTTTTTCAGAACAAATACGCCTATCCGATCCTGATCAAGGCGGGTTCCTTTCATGGGCAGATGTACGTGAGTATTCATTCATTCCAGGAACTGGAATACGACCCTCGCGAGGTGCCAAGCGTCCAGGAGCAAGTGCCGGAGGAAGAATTAGTATATCCCTTATTAACAGAGCAAGCAGCACCCTGAATCGATGCGGTGCTGTTTTTTATGTGTATGAAACATTATTGAACACTTGCAAGAAAAGAAATAGTTGCCATGAAACAAAAAAAGGCGTATAGTGTTGGCTGTGAATCATTTCGCGTGCGAAATATTTAAGTGGAAAGGAGAGCAAAATGAACAGGCCTTCGTATATCCGTGAGTTGCTCAAGCGCTTAAATAAAACATTGGTTACCATGGGAACCAAAGCGTTGGCCCAATACGGCCTTACCGTCCCGCAATTATTCGTGATCCGGCAGCTCAAGGATGGACCGAAAACGATCGGGCAAATCAGTAAGGCGGTTGACTTATCTTATAGCACGACTTCGGGAATTATTGATCGGTTGGAGAGAGAGCTGCTCGTGGCGAGAATTCGGGACGAGAATGACCGTAGAGTTGTCTGGATATCGAAAACAGAGAAATTGGAGAATTTGTTTGAAGAAGTAGAGCTATTCCTAGGGGAATCTCACCAACGCACTTTTCAAGGCTTTTCGGATGAGGAATTGAATAATATTATCCATTCATTGGAAACGTTGCTTGAGAAAATCGAAGAGAGAGAAAGCTGAGGAGAAAAGATGAAGCGAAAACTGGTATTGTACATCATTTTACTCCTACTCGTCGTAGGCGGCGGAGGGATCGGATACTATTACTGGTATCAAGGTGCGAATTATGTGACGACTCAGGATGCGCGTGTATCCGGAGACATCTATCGAGTGATGCCCAAGTTGACTGGCAAACTGACCAGCCTGGATGTCAAAGAGGGAGACACCGTCATCGCGGATCAGTCAGTAGGTCAACAGGATACGGCCAATCTGGCATCCACCATGCTGGAAAACAGTGTCCTGCGCGCACCAATCACGGGAACAGTGATTAAAACCCAAGCGAAGGTGGGCGAAGTTGTCTCCACTGGTCAGACCGTAGCGCTGGTAATCGATGAAAGCCAGTTGTATATCTCCGCCAACCTGGAGGAAACGGAGATTGGCCGCGTCAAATTGGGGCAAAAAGTGGAAATTAAAGTAGACGCTTTTCCTGGAAAAACCTTGATCGGTCACATGTCTGAGATCGGTCAAGCGACGAATTCGATGTTTTCCTTGCTTCCAGCTGTGAACACAAGTGGCAATTTTACAAAAGTGACACAACGTATCCCAATCAAAATTGCTTTGGATGATACAGCAGGAATTCAGCTGTCGGCTGGTTTGAATGCAGAAATTAAAGTGCACGTGAAGGAGAGGTAAGCAGGATGAAAAAAACGGCAAAAACACTCGGGCTCCTCATAGCGGCGGTATCGTTATTCGCTGCGGGCTGCAGCGAGTCATCCACCTCTTCGGCTGAAACCTTCCTGGCGGTAAAAACGTGGAAAGTAGCCTCTTCGTCGACAGGTGTGACAGCGAACGGTAAGGTCGTGGCTGCAGAAGAGGTGCAGGTCGTCTCGAAAGTATCAGGCAAGGTGGCTACCGTGCCGGTACAGGAAGGTTCTGTGGTCAAACAGGGAGATACCCTGGTGACACTTGAGGCAAGCGATTATCAAGAGCAGATCAACCAAGCTCAAGCGGCCATTGCAGGGGCGCAAGCAAGACTGCGCGACACCAAAGCAGGAGCGCGGACACAGCAATTGCAACAATTGGCTAGCACCGTCGAGCAGGCACAGGCTTCATTGAAGGTGGCAGAAAACAACTACACACGCATGAAAGCCTTGTTTGATTCCGGTGCCTTGTCTCAGGCAGAGCTGGAACGCGTCACCCTGGATACGGAAAAAGCCCGTACAGGTCTAGACCAAGCACAAGCAGCTTATGATCTGGCAAAGGCAGGCCCGACTGCTGATTCCGTCGCAGCTTTGGAAGCAGAGGTTGCTCGATTGCAATCAAGCTTGGATATGGCAAAAAATGGTTATGACAACACCGTCATCCACGCCCCGATTTCCGGGATCGTCGCGAAGAAAAATGTGAATCCTGGTGAGATGGCTGGAGCAGGAGCACCGCTTTTGGTCCTAGTGAAAATGGATCAGGTGAAGGTGGAGGCGAGCGTGCCGCAAGCTATGATCAACAACGTCAAGGTGGGCAGCAAAGTCGATGTGAAAGTGGCCGGTATGGCTGAGAAGGTCTGGAGCGGAGAAGTGGAATTTGTCTCCCCTGTATCTGATGCCAACAGCAGCTCCTTCCCGATCAAAGTGAGATTGGATAACCAAGATGGCCTGCTGCGCTCCGGGATGGTAGCAGAGGTATTCCTGCAAGGGGAAGCCCAAAAAGGAACAAAAGTACCTTCTACCGCCGTCGTCGAAAAAGACAACAAACAGTATATCTTTACAGTCGATCAAGGAGTCGTGCACCAGGTAGAAGTATCGGTAAGCGAAACAGGCGCAGACTGGTCCGTGGTCGCTTCAGGTGTAAACGAGAACGATCAAATCGTGATTAATCCGACAGATGCATTAACAGACGGCAGCAAGGTGAGCGCAAACTAGCGGAGGTGAGAAATATGGCAGAAGCGGTAGCGCAGCGGGAGGAAAAAAGCGGAAGCGACGGCATGTGGCTGTCTCTTCTCGCTATTCTCTCGGGCACCTTCGTAGCGATCCTGAACAACAGTTTGATCAACGTCGCCCTGCCGTCGATGGTCACGATCTTCGGTTCGACGACAGAAACGATGCAATGGGTATTGACGGGATACATGCTGGCCAATGCGGTGATGATTCCGATGAGCGGTTCATTGTCCGCGAAGTTCGGCTCCAAGCGCATCTTTGTTCTCTCGCTTGCATCCTTTACGGTATCTTCGGTATTATGCGCCTTGGCGTGGAGCGACACTTCCTTAATCGCGTTTCGCGTGATCCAAGGCGTCAGTGGCGGTATGATCATGCCGATCGGGATGTCCATGATTTACATGATCGTGCCGCGCGAAAAAATCGGGATGGCGCTCGGTATTTTCGGGATTGCCTCCATGACAGCGCCCGCTTTGGGACCTACGCTTGGGGGATACCTGATTGAGTTTTTAAGCTGGCAATTCCTCTTTTTGGTAGGCGTGCCCTTTGGGATCTTCGCAGTCGTGATGAGTATGATTCTTTTGAAGGAGACACCGAAAAAGCCAGAGCTGAGCTTTGATTATCTGGGAGCATTTCTCGCCGTCGTAGGGTTTGGGACTCTCCTCTTGGCTTTTAGTAAAGGGCAGGCAGAGGGTTGGACTTCCTTTTACATCGTGAGCTTGTTTTTTGTTTCGATCATGAGCCTGGCGCTGTTTATCTGGGTGGAGCTGGGGAAAGAACATCCACTCCTGGACCTGCGCTTGCTGAAGATTCCTGTATTCTCCCTCAGTATTCTGACCTCTGGCTTTGTCATGATGGGGATGATGGGCGGGATCTTCCTGATGCCGATCTTCCTGCAAAATGTCCAGGGTTTGACGGCGATGGAGTCCGGAATTCTGTTAATGCCGCAATCGATCGCAATGGCGATCATGATGCCGATCAGCGGTAAGCTGATGGATAAATACGGAATCGGTCCGATCGGCTTAGTCGGCCTGGTTACGATGAGTGTCACTACGTTCGAATTGCACAATCTAGCCGCTGACAGCATGCATGAATGGATCGATATGATCTTGACCATACGTGGGATTGGAATCGGTCTTTGCATGATGACGCTGTCTACGGTGGGGATGAATGCCGTACCGCGCCAAAATGTAGGGGATGCCTCTCCGCTCTCCAACGTTTTGCGTCAGGTCATGAGCTCGTTTTCCATTGCGCTTTTGACCGTAGCCATGCAGACTCGGCAGACTTTTCACATGTCCTCTATCGCTGACAATATGAACAATGATATGGCGACACAGGTATTGACCGGCCTAGGCGGGTTGTACGCGCAAGCTGGTGTGGAGACAGCATTCGGGCAAGCAGGGGCGACCAGTATCCTGTATGGAATCATGGCAAAAGAATCGCTGGTCCGCGGGATTGGCGACACGTTCCTGATCTCGGCGATTCCGATCGTCATTTCCATTCCGTTCTTGTACTTCCTGCACAAAAAACCGAAGCCTGCCAAAGAAGCGGCAGTAAAACAAGAGACAGCAGCCTGATGAGGTTGCTGTCTTTTGTCATTACCTTATTCAAGAGGAGAGCAGCTTGGTGATCCAGTAGATGATTCGTCCCACGATGTACCCAAGAAAAATCACCCAGCCAATCTTGGCCCAGACGCTGAGCCCTTTGATAAATTCACCTAAGCTTTTGCGTTGTCGCGGCTGCTTATGCTGGTTCACCGGTACTCACTCCTTTCGCGGAATTTTGGTTAAATCGGATGAACAGATAAATGCCTCCTAGAATGATCAACCCGCCGATCCATTGCGGCAAGGTGACTATTTCTCCCAGGATGATATAGGCAAGTATGGCGGTGCCGACCGGTTCGCCAAGTATTCCCATCGAGATCGTCGTCGTATTCAGCCACTTGATTACCCAGTTGAGCAAGGAGTGACCGAGCAAGGTCGGGAACAACGCAAGGCAGAAAAACCAGCCCCAATTTTCGTTGGAATATCCGACTAATGGGTATCCCAGCACCAGATCATAGCTGATCAACAGCAGGCTGGTGACGGAGTAGACGACCAGCGTATACGAAAAAGACGAGAGATACTGACGGATAAATTGTCCCACCAGCCAATAGCCTGTGACGGTGATAGCCCCCAACAAGGCCAGCACATCTCCTAGCAAGGCCATGCCGCCGATCTGGAAGTCACCCCAGGCGATGATGAAGCTGCCCACGATGGCGAAAATCCCGCCTAGCAGGGCAAGCGGGCGAATTCGCTCCTGGAAGAAGAAATACCCTCCGATAAAAGCGAAGAGCGGCTGCAGCGTTACGAGCACGGTAGAGCTTGCCACCGAAGTGAAGTTGAGGGATTCAAACCAAAGCAGGAAGTGGCTGGCCAAAAAAGCGCCGGAGAGGATGCACAATCCCCATGCTTTCTTGGACATGCGGCCGATTTCCTTCCAGGCACCGCGATTCCAAAACAGGAGCGGAAGGGTGAGGACGACGGAAAAGACCAGCCGATACGTGGCAATAATCGGAGCCGGAGCATCCGAGAGCTTTACAAAAATAGCTGATGTGGAGATGGCGAGAACGCCAAATATCAAGACGAGATAGGGAGAGAATAACGGTTTGTCCGAGGTTTGAACCACAAAGAGCACCTTCTTATAGAGGATCTGGATCGTCTCTATTTTATCGTTGGTTTGCAGAATTCACAATGTTAATGCTTATTCCAGTCCCTGAGAGGTTTTCTTTTCATCTGGAAATCCTACAGACATATGCGAAACAGAATCCTTTTTCTCATCACCGTGTCGTTGTTCTTTGCCATTCTTCCAGGCCGTGCGACGGCCCTCCCGTTTACTCCTATACAAATACTGATCGACGTCGGACACGGAGGTGTAGATTCAGGCACGACGTACGGCTCCCTGTATGAGAAGGATATCAATCTCCAGGTCGCCAAAGAATTGTACCGCCAACTGACAGAGGCCGGCTTCAATTCCGCACTGAACCGCAACGAAGATATTGCGCTAAGCGACGACAACCGTTGGCTGAAAATCCGCTCCCGCCATTTGCGTGATCTCGCCCAGCGAAGAAATCTCGCTAAGGTGATCGATCCACAGATGATGCTCAGCCTGCATGTCAACTGGTCAGCAGATTCCAAACGGCGCGGGCCAATGGTATTGTACCAAGGCAACGAGCAAAGCTATATGCTTGCCCAAATGCTGCAAAACGCTCTCAATCGCCATGCGGGGACGAAGCATAAGCCGGTAAAAGGAAAGACGTATTACATGCTTCGCCACAACTACTGTCCGTCTGTAATCATCGAGATGGGTTTTATCAGCAACGCGCAGGATCGCGCTGAGATGACCAGTCCTGCGGGGCAAAAAAAGATCGCTCAGGCCATTCGAGAGGCCGTGAGCGAATACGTAACCCTGACGGGAGAGATGACGGTCGAGCAACAAGTGGAGGAAAGCTTGTTGCAGGAATTAGTTGACCGTCTGGAAAATCAGTTTTGAGATCGTGACGAATTCAGCCTCCTTCTGGATCCGCGGGATGTACTGGCGCAGAATGGAGGCTGTTTTTTTCCCAGCCGGCCCGACATGCCCGATGACGATGCAGCGTTGCTCTTTGTCTAGGCGATGGCAGGCTATCTCCATTTGCCTGGTAATATGTTCTGTGGTGTGGGAATCATCGAGAAACATCTGGTTCTCCGTGTAGGGAACGCCTACTTCCTTCGCTATTTTTCCGGCTATGCTGCGGAAATTTGTTTTGCTGTCCAGATAATAAAGCCCTCGCTCCTTCAGCACACTCATGACAATTCGCATGATCCGCTCATCTACCGTCACCTTGGAGCCCATGTGGTTGTTCATGCCGATCGCGTGCGGGACCTCGTCAATAGCTTTGTGGAGGCGGCTGCGGATCTCATCGTCTGACAGGTCGGTCGTGATCGCCCCAGGTCCCAGCCACGAAGCTCTTCCCTTGAGCGGTTCCATCGGCATGTGGACGATGACATCATGGCCGTTTTTATAGGCAAGCTCCGCATCCTTTTTGGTGCTGGGCAGAAAAGGCATGACTGCGATCGTCATTGGTACAGGCATAGAGAGCATTTCCTCTGTGCCTGTCATGTTGTTGCCAAAATCATCGATCACAAACGCGACCTGCTTGGGTTTGATGGGGAGCGGTGCGGGGCCCAGATCAGGGTTGGCAGCTGTTGCCTGAATGCCGCTCGTACATGTGAGAAGCACACAAGCAAGCAAGTATGGAATGATTTTTTTCATTTGCATAGGATCGCCTGCCTTGGTCGTATTTTTTTTAGTTTGTTCAAGCATGGTTCTCTTTACCCATTCGACCTAACAGGCTTGGCTTGGATGTTTCCCCTATGTTACGATAAAGGATAGTACGTTTTGTCACGAGAGGGGTCGGAAGCGTGGGTCATTTTGTCTTGATAGACGGGAATAGTATTGCCAATCGCGCCTTTTATGCACTTCCGTTGCTGTCCACGTCAGCAGGACTGCATACGAATGCTTTGCTCGGTTTTACGACCATGCTGTTGAAGGTATTGGAGGAGCTCCAGCCAACACATATCATGGTCGCGTTCGATGCGGGCAAGGTCGTGTTTCGTCACAGCGAATTTGCGGAGTACAAAGGTGGAAGAAAGAAGACGCCACCCGAGCTGTCTGAGCAATTCCCGCTTATGCGCGAATTACTGGACGCTTTCTCCATTAAGCGCTTCGAACTGGAAGGCTATGAAGCGGACGACATCATCGGCACCCTGACGAAACAGGCAGACGAGGAAAACTGGAAAACGACTGTGATCACCGGGGACAAGGATATGCTGCAGCTCGTCTCGGACCATGTAAGCGTAGCTTTGACGCGGAAAGGTGTCAGCGAGATCGAGATGTACACACCGCAGGAGATCACGGATAAATATGGCCTTGTGCCGCTGCAGATCATTGATCTGAAAGGGCTGATGGGCGATACCTCAGACAATATCCCGGGGGTTCCGGGTGTCGGGGAAAAAACAGCGTTGAAGCTGTTACATGAATACGGCTCTGTGGAGCAGGTGCTGGAGAACGTCGATCGCGTGTCCGGCAAAAAGCTTCAGGAAAACCTGCGAGAAAATGTGGACAAGGCCAAGCTGAGCAAAGCCTTGGCGACGATCATGCGGGATGCCCCTGTAGAGTTGAATATCGGTGATACAGCCTACGATGGCTATGACGGTGGTTCTGTCACGGAATTCTTTAAAAAGATGGAATTCAAATCCCTGCTGTCCAAAGTGAAGGGGCCAGCACCTGCTGCACAGAGCCAAGACGAGCAGGTATTTGCCTTTGATGTAGTGACAGCGGAGAATGCGGATTCTTTTACAGCCAAGCTGACAGCCCCGATGGCACTTTACGTGGAAATGGACGGAGAGAATTATCACCATGCTCCAATTTTGGGGTTTGGTTTGGCAAATGAAGACATGGCGCTCTATGTATCCTGGGACGACGCCAAGGAGTGGCAAGCGTTCCGTACTTGGCTGGGTGACGAAGCCCAAGAAAAGTGGACGTTTGACGGCAAGCGCGACACAGTCGGACTCGCCTGGCACGACATGGACATCAAAGGCATCAACTTTGATGTATACCTCGCCTCTTACCTGCTCAATGCGGCAGAGAGCAATCCCACAGTAGACAGTATCGCTGCCCTATACGCCCAGGTGCGTGTCCTCCCCGATGAGGAATTGTACGGAAAAGGGGCCAAACGTCTTGTCCCTGAGACAGATGTGCTAAGCGAGCATGTCGCGAAAAAAGCAAAGGCCATCTGGCAGGCTGTCCCTGTTCTGTGTGAACAGCTGGAAGAAAATGGATTAACCAGTCTGCTCAACGAATTGGAAGGACCGCTCAGCCTCGTCCTCGCGGAGATGGAGAAGCAAGGGGTTCGGGTGAATGCCGAACGGCTGGAGCAGATGGGCGAGGAACTGGATCGTAAGCTAGAGGACTTGACCGCTCAGATCTATGATCTGGCCGGAACGTCTTTTAATATCAATTCACCCAAACAGCTCGGGGAGATCCTGTACGACAAACTGGATTTGCCGGTTTTGAAAAAGACCAAGACAGGTCCTTCGACTTCTGCCGATGTGCTAGAAAAGCTGGCTCCGTATCATCCGATTATCGAAACCATTCTTACCTATCGTCAGTTGGGCAAGCTGCGCTCTACTTATATTGAAGGTTTGACCAAGGAAATTCACGGGAATACAAGCAAGGTACACACTTTGTTCAATCAGGCGACGACAGCGACAGGCAGATTGTCCAGCACCGAGCCTAATCTGCAGAATATCCCGATCCGCATGGAAGAGGGACGAAAAATCAGGGAGGCATTCATTCCTTCCGAACCAGACTGGTACATGCTGGCTGCTGATTACTCGCAGATCGAGCTGCGCATCCTTGCTCATATCTCCGGAGATGAAAATCTGATCGACGCTTTCCGCAACAACATGGATATTCACACTCGCACGGCGATGGATGTATTCGGGGTTGCCGAGCAGGACGTGACATCCCTGATGCGACGTCAGGCCAAAGCGGTCAATTTCGGGATTGTGTACGGCATTAGTGACTACGGCTTGTCGCAAAACCTGAATATCACCCGTAAAGAGGCCGGCGATTTTATCGAGCGCTATTTTTCCGTCTTCTCCGGTGTGAAACGCTGGATGGAAGAGATCGTCCAGCAAGCCAAGCAGGACGGCTACGTCACCACCTTGCTGCAGCGCCGCAGATACCTGCCGGATATTCGTAGCAGCAACTTCAATCTGCGCTCCTTCGCCGAACGTACCGCGATGAATACGCCGATCCAAGGAACGGCCGCAGATGTCATCAAGCTGGCGATGATTCGCATGCAGAAGTCTTTGGAGGAAAAAGGACTGAAAAGCCGCATGCTGCTGCAGGTTCATGACGAATTAATCTTTGAAGTACCGCAAGACGAACTGGAAATCATGCAGAAACTGGTGCCTGAAGTCATGGAAAATGCGCTTGCACTGGATGTTCCGCTCAAAGTAGATGTCAATTACGGACGCAGTTGGTACGATGCCAAGTAGGCGTGCCGAACACAGATAAGGGAAACAAGACAGCGAGAGAGGGGGAGGCATATGCCGGAATTGCCAGAGGTGGAGACAGTCGTACGTACCCTGCAGACACTTGTGAGGGGAAAGAGAATCGATCGGGTGAGTGTGAGTTTGCCGCGAATCATACGGCAGCCCGATGATGTGGAAGCTTTCAAGGCGCAAGTCAGCGGTCAGACAATTCACGAGATCAAAAGACGGGCCAAGTTTATTCAGTTTATTCTTGACCAGGACGTGCTGATTTCCCATCTGCGGATGGAGGGCAGATATGGTCTGTATCAGGCCGCGGAACCAGTGGAAAAACACACCCATGTCATCTTTCACTTTACGGACGGGACAGAGCTACGCTATCGCGACGTGCGCCAGTTTGGTACGATGGATGTCTTTCCCAAGGGTCTCGAAACCACAGTCGGACCGTTGGCGAAGCTCGGAGTGGAACCACTGGACGAGGAATTTACGCCAGAGGTATTGCGCGGTTTGCTGAAAAACCGCTCGACAAAAATCAAGCCGCTGCTGCTAAACCAGGAATGTCTGGTCGGACTGGGGAATATTTATGTGGACGAGTCGTTGTTTAAAGCGGGGATTCATCCTGAGACAGCGGCGGGAAAATTGACAGGCAAGCAGGTCGCCCATCTGCACGAGAGCATTGTGATGACGCTGAAAGAAGCTGTCGAGCAAGGCGGCAGCTCCATCAAGTCCTACGTAAACGGTCAGGGCGAGATGGGGATGTTCCAGCAGTCACTTACCGTATACGGACGCAAGGATGAGCCTTGTGTGAAGTGCGGGACGCCGATTGTCCGTCTGGTTGTTGGCGGTAGAGGGACGCATATTTGTCCCAAATGCCAGAAGCTGAAGTCATAAGTACAAAGCAGGGGAGGAGGATGGAGATGATTCTGGGTTTGACAGGCGGTATTGCCACCGGAAAAAGCACAGTAACTGGTATGCTTCGGGAACGGGGGATCCCCGTGATCGATGCAGATCAGATTGCCCGGGATGTAGTGGAGCCGGGGAAGCCAGCGTATGAAGCAATCGTAGCGCATTTTGGCAACGAGATTCTGCTCGAAGAAGGTCAGATTGACAGAAAAAAACTGGGTGAGATCGTGTTTTCAGATGAATCAGAGCGGCAAAAACTGAATGCCATCGTCCATCCAGAAGTACGTCGTGTAATGCGTGAAGAAGCAGAGGCGGCTGAAAAAAACGGAGCAAGTATCGTTTTTATGGATATTCCCCTGCTGTTTGAAAGCAAGCTGCAATACCTGGTCGACAAAATCGTCGTTGTCTACGCCCCTGCCCCGATGCAGTTGGCACGGATGATGGAGCGCGATGAGCTGCAGGAAGAGCAGGCCCAAAAACGGCTGCGGGCGCAATTTCCCATCGATCAGAAAAAGGCGGATGCTGATTTCTTGATCGACAATTCCCGCTCTCGCGAAGAGACGGAGCAGCAAGTGGAAGAGATGCTGTCTGCAATCCGTGCGGAGATCAGTTTATGACGCCAGCCAAAAGAAGAGCTTGGATCGGCATGATCTTGATTGTGCTCTTCTGCTTGCTCCAGACATCATTTGTGTGGAAGTGGATGTACCCCATCAAGTTTCGGGAGGAGATCTTGAATGCCTCGCGACAATATCGGGTGGATCCCCATCTCATCCTGGCTGTGATTCGTTCAGAGAGTAGCTTCCAAGCTGATCGGGTCTCCAAAAAAGGGGCAGTCGGATTGATGCAAATCATGCCGGACACGGCAAAATGGATCGTTTCGCAGGGAGGGTTCAATGCTGACAATGAGGATTATCTCTACGATCCGGTCTTGAATATCCACATCGGCACCTGGTATCTCCAATTCTTGGGAAACCGCTATGAAGGAGATATCGCCAAGGTGATCGCTGCGTATAATGCCGGCCCTGGCAAAGTGAACGGATGGTTGAATGACGGACAGTGGAATGGGAGCAGAGAGTCGCTGGAGGACATTCCTTACCCGGAGACGCGCATGTACGTGCAGCGGGTATTGTATTATCAGGACCGTTATCAACAGGTGTATGATCAGGAATTGCGTTGAAAAGTCGCTTTCTCGATACAAAGAGAGGGCGACTTTTCGCTTTTTTAGGACAAAAATAATGCGAAAAATCGTCCAAATATTTATTTTTCAGTAAAACACATTGATAATTGTGTCATACTTATTATAATGAAGATAACAAATAAGCGTAACTTAATTGAGGAAGGGGTTTCTTTTATGACTATCAAAATTGGTATTAATGGTTTCGGCCGTATTGGGCGCATGGTATTTCGCCGCGCTATTCAGGACCCCAACATCGAAATCGTCGCGATCAACGCCAGTTACCCAGCAGAGACACTTGCTCATCTGTTGAAATACGACACCATTCATGGACGTCTTCCAAATAAAATTGAAGTGAAAGATCAAACCATCTTCGTAGATGGAAAACCTACAAAAGTATTGTCTGACCGCGATCCGCTCAAGCTGGCTTGGGGCGAGCTTGGCGTAGAAATCGTCGTGGAAGCGACTGGGAAATTTACCAACCGTGAAGGCGCCAGCAAGCATCTGCAAAGCGGCGCGAAAAAAGTCGTCATCACCGCTCCAGCAAAAGAAGAGGACGCTACCATTGTGATGGGCGTCAACGATACCATCTACGATCATGCGAACCATCATATCGTGTCCAACGCTTCTTGCACGACCAACTGCCTGGCTCCCGTAGCCAAAGTGCTGCATGAGGCATTCGGCATCGAGCAAGGCTTGATGACGACCATTCACTCGTTCACCAACGACCAGGTGAATATCGACAATCCGCACAAAGACTTGCGCCGCGCCCGTGCGGCAGGGGAATCCATCATTCCGACCACGACTGGGGCTGCTCGAGCAGTAGGTATCGTATTGCCTGAGCTGAACGGCAAACTGAACGGCTTCTCGCTTCGTGTACCGACCCCGAATGTCTCCGTGGTCGACCTGGTAATCAACACCAAAAAACCGGTGACGGTAGAAGAAGTAAACCGCGTCCTGCGCGAAGCGAGCGAGGGCAGCATGAAGGGCTATCTGGAATTCTGCGATGAGCCGCTGGTATCTAGCGACTTCAACGGCAATGAAAATTCCTCGATCATTGATGCTCTTTCCACAATGGTAATGGGTACCAACCAAGTGAAAGTGATCGCCTGGTATGACAACGAGTGGGGGTACTCCTGCCGCGTCGTGGACCTGGTGCGTCACGTATCCGAACAGTACAATGTCAGTCAGGAGAAAGAAACAGCGACTGCAGGCGCCCGATAATTGCAGCTGTAAAAGAAAAAAGAGAAGGGCTGTCCCGTGAAGTCAATCGACTTTACGGACAGCCCCTTTTTTGCGACTAGCTTATTCTGTTGTAGCCGCCGCATCAGCAGGCGCAGACAAGGTGCTCATCTCAAACAACTGCTCGTCTTCAAATCCGACGATGAAAAGCTTAATCAGAGTTTTCAGATCGAGGTCGTAGGGAGTGTGTACATCGTTGCCGCGTCCATCCTTGAGAATACGGATCGTCGGGCGGTGGCAATAGTCAGGGTCGACTTTGCTGACTACGCCGACCTCCCCTGTATTGAGGACGACACTGCTTCCGATTGGAAAGACGGCGATGTGCTTGATAAAGGCATTGATGAGATGATGTTCGAACAAGTGACCGCCAGCGCCGAGCAGGTATTCCATCGCATCCTGCGGCATGTAGCGCGCACGCCAGGGGCGTGGCGAGGTCAGGGAATCATAGACATCGCAGATCCCGACGATCTGGGCGTATTCATGCACCTGTTTTCCCTTCAATCCCTGCGGATACCCGCTGCCGTTGATGCGCTCATGGTGCTGCAGACAGACATGCGCAGACAACAGAGAAATATCATGCTGTTTACGCAAGAGATTAAATCCGTTCATCGAGTGCTGCTTGGCGATCTCCTGCTGCTCTGCAGTCCAACGTTCCTTGGAATCCAATAATTCCTGCGGTAGCTGCAGCTTTCCGATATCGTGCAGCATAGCCCCAATTCCCAATTCCATTAGCTGGCTTTGGTTGTAGCCAATAGACATGCCGACAGCGGTCGAAAGCACGGCCACGTTGACCGAGTGGTGGTAGAGGGAAGGGGAATGAGATGAGATCGTCGTTAAATGTCCGACCATCTGATCGTTGTGCATCAGATCTTCCAAAATGGCGCTGAAAGCGCGCTGGAAATGAAGTCCCATCTCCAACAAGGAGATTTTGCGTGCCAGCTTGTTCGAATTGGTGATCTGCTTTACTGTTTTTTCAATTGCTTCTACCGCAATTTGTCTGGTTTGCGGGCGGATGACATCCTCGACGACGATGTCGGAAGTCCGAGGATCATCAATATAGATGGCATCTACTTCTGAGCGGTGCAGTCCTTGGATGAGCCTTTCGGTGAGGTTCATGCCTTTTCCTAACAGCACCTTGCCATCCTGGGTAAACACGGTTCGAGCCAACTTCATGCCTGGCCGAACTTGTCTCAAAGATACTAGGCGCATTGATATCCCTCCAACAATCCATATTGTACTTTATTTGAAAGAGGCTTGAAATAGGTAGCAGGATTGACTTGACTTCTTGTATGCACATGAGGGACACTGATTACAACGATTGTTCGCAAGGGAGTTGATTCCACGATGCGTTGTCCATTCTGTGAATATAACGGGACCAGAGTCCTGGATTCGCGTCCTTTCAATAATTATAAATCGATTCGCCGCCGTCGTGAGTGCGAAAAATGCGAGCGTAGATTCACTACATTTGAAATGGTAGAAGAATCTCCTTTAATTATCGTCAAAAAAGACGGAACACGTGAGGAATTTAGCCGAGAAAAAGTCTTGCGCGGACTCGTGCGCGCCTGTGAAAAAAGACCAGTGCCATTAGAGGTCTTGGAAAATGTAGTGAGTGACATCGAAAAGGAACTACGCAGCTGCGGTCAGGCGGAAATCCCGAGCGATGATGTCGGGGAGAAAGTGATGGAGCGGTTGTACCATGTCGATGAAGTGGCTTATGTTCGCTTCGCTTCTGTCTATCGGCAGTTCAAGGATATATCCGTATTCATGAAAGAGCTGGAGGAGCTGTTGTCGCAAGCCAGAAACAGCCAAACTTCCCTCCCAAAAGAGTAGTCTCTAGTACTCTTGCGAAACAGGACAAGCCTTACGTGGCTCTCGCACTAAATAGCGGGGGTCTTTTTCGCTTTCCATCGGTTTTCCCCACTTTGCTGTCATCGCCATGCTATAATAGGGAAATGAGATTTAACAGGAAGGAAAGAGTCACATGCGCCGACTGGTTTGGAACGAATTGACGCCGAAGGATCGGTACCTGGTGCGGATGGTACGGCCGCTTAGCTTTGCCGAGACGGGCTTTGTCACCCAGCTTTACTTGCCGATTATGGGTGTCGAATCTTTCGCCCTCTATCAAATGCTGGCCCATGAGGTGCAGCCTGTCAGCGGCGGTGCAGCCGAAAACACCCATCGCAGCATGATGCTCATCACATCGATGTCGCTGGACCGTTTGCTGAGTGCGCGGGAGAGGCTTGAGGCCTTGGGGCTTCTGGAGGTGCGGAGACGGGAAAACGCGCAGCGTGACTATTTTTATGAATACATGGTCAAACCGCCCCTGAGTCCGGGCGAATTTTTTGCAGATTATGTGTTGTCGCTCATGCTGCTGAACAAAATTGAAAACATTCGCTATCAACAGCTTCGCCAGCAGTATGCCGATCCGCTCGCCAATCAGTTAACACAGGAATACACGGCAGTGGAGAACTTGACCAAGGATTTTCACGAAGTGTTCCAATCTTTAAAGCCATCTGAGCTGGAAGTCGAGAAAGGCTCCGAACGGGAGCAATTTATGATGCAGATGGAGACCCAGTATCCAGCGGCGGAGATGAAGTCGTGGTACGAGTCGGAAGTGCAACATCCGCTCAGTGTCTCATCCCTACGCCTCTATTTGCCGGACAATGCAGACGCAGACAAAGTACTGACAGGCGACAGCATGGAGCTATTATACCTATTGTGCCACTTCTATCAGCTGGATAGCTGGGGATTGGGACAAGAGCTTCGTGACTGGACGCTGTACAAGCCGGACAGCAGTCTGGACACCGACGTGCTCCGCAAGCGATTGATCCAGCGCTATATGGATGACAAGCTGTACCGCAGCGCGCCAGTCAGTCTCCCCGAAGGAGAAAACCTGGGGCCAGGTACACTGCCGCCGGCTGGAAGTGAAGCGTTCGTGCGGGCATGCCGTTTGCTCTCACCGCTTGCACTACTGGAGCTGGTGGTGGGGGGCCGCGTCAGTAAGGTATTTTTGGAACGGGCAGAGACGCTGGTCTTTACGGATGGAATGCAGGTGGAGGTAGTCAACGCATTGCTGTTGCATACACTGGCGAGCATGCAGATGGAATTGCCGAAGTCCTATATGGAGACAATTCGCGACAGCTGGAAAGCAAAGCGGATCGCGACGGTGGACGAGGCCGTCAAGCAGATTCTGGATAGGGCGGAACAGCGCGAGCAAGTCGCGGAAAAAGAGAAGCGCCCGAGAAAAGAGTCATCACCTACGCGCCGCAACAGTCGCGCAGTCCTCGAAGACAAGCTGCCTGCCTCTGTGGAGTGGCAAATGGCGCAGGAAAAGCAGAAGGACGCAGGAAAAAAGGGTCAGTCGATTCAGGACTTTCCAGAATTGCAGAAGAGGCTGGAAATCCTGCGCAGCAGGCAGAAGGGAGAGTGATAATCCATGGAGTCTATCGGTCAATTCATGCAAGAGCTTGCCAAGCGAACACCGCGTCAGTTGCTGACACCCGAGCAGCAGTTGGATAAAATGTTGGGTTCGTCTACTTATTTAAAAGGTTTTGCCCAAAACCATCATGAACTCGGGAGGGAGGACTACCTGCGTTCGCTCTCCAGCGTCTACACCGCTGTCAAGGAACAGTATTGGTGTGAGCATTGTCCGGGGCTTAGCGAATGCCCCAATCTAGTGAAGGGGCATCGGACCCAACTGGATGTGGTGAATGATGCCATAGTGAGCGCAATCGCCACCTGCAACAAACAGCTTTCTCACGAAGAGGAGCTTAGACGCCGCCGCCTGATGCGCAGTTACTACGTCTCAGAGGAGACGATGAACGCCTCTTTTGAAGGCCTGGTCATCGATGAAGGCAACCTGAACGTAGTCGAAGCTGCTGTACAGTTTTGTGAAAAGGTAGGGACAGGGGAGAAGGTGAAGGGACTCTACCTGCATGGACCATTCGGAGTGGGAAAAAGCTATATCATGGGTGCGATCGGCCGTGAGCTGTCAGAGCGCAATGTAGCTTCGCTCCTTGTCTACGTCCCGGATTTCATCCGCGAAATGAAAGATTCCATCTCCGATCAGTCCTATGGGAGCAAACTGGAGCTGCTTAAGGAAGTCCCTGTACTCATCCTTGATGACATCGGTGCGGAAAATCTGACGCCGTGGGTTCGCGACGAGATCCTGGGCGTCATCCTGAACCAACGTGCCAATAACCACTTGCCTACCTTGTTCACCTCCAATTACTCATTTGCAGAGCTGGAGGAGCATCTCTCCATCTCCAACGGCAATCGGATCGAACGAACCAAGGCCGCGCGAATCATGGAGAGAATCCGCCATTTCGTCGATGTATTCGAAATCCTGCGCGAAAATCATCGTGGCTAGGACCAAATTTGGTTTAGCTCCCATACGGTGAGGGCAAGCACTTCTCGCATTTTATGATACGGCGTGTACAGGACATGGGACTGGACGCCAGCGACGGTGGCTGGCAGTTGCAGACTGTCAGCCATCTTTTTTGCTCGCGCCAAGTGATAGTCATGACTGATGATCAAGGCATTTTTCATATGGGCTTTTTCCATGACCTGCTGGCTAAACAGCAGGTTTTCGTATGTGCTTCTGGCTTTGTCTTCGATCAGGATCGCATCGGCTGGTACGCCTTTTTCCAGCAGGTAGGTGCGCATGGCCTGGGCCTCGGTCACTTTTTTCCCTTCTCCGAGTCCCCCTGATACCAACAAAGCCTTCACATACCCTTGGTGATAGAGCCAATATGCGTAATCCAAGCGTTCACTCAAGCCGGGGCTGGGACGTTCGCCCCAGACAGCCGCGCCGAGCACGATGCCGACATCCGCTTGACGGGGTGTTGCTTCGTTGATCGTATGTTGGATCAGATAGAGATTGTAGCCACACCAGCTAGAAATCATGGCAATCAGGATCACACTGATAAGAAGAAGCTTTTTTCGCCAAGTCTTTTTTTGTTTATCTTTCACGATGGAATCTCCTTTGCATGGCATTGCGTGAGTGTTTCGATTCATCTTTTCATTCTATTTGACGTGCATAAATTCCTCGCAGTTACAAGATTTGACGTATTTCGGACATAAAGAACTAGTAAATTTATTCGGAGAGAAACCGATATAGTTAGGGAGGCAACATTTTAGAATGGATTTCACACACATGGGGAGGCTGACAATGTTCTGGAAAAAAACGATGCTCATGTTCCTGGCCGTCTTGCTCGTATGCGGATTGGGAACAACCCAAGTCGGACTGGCAGCGGATGACATCATCACTAAATTGAATCTGACGACTAATAAGGTGACCTTGGAGAAAGGCGAAACACTGCAATTGACAGCCAATGCCGTCTATCAATCTGGCAAAATCGAAGACGTGACCATACATACATCCTGGACGAGCACAAATCCGAATATCGCTTCGGTCAACGCAGGCAAGATTACAGCAAACGAGGTAGGAGACATTAAGTTGACCGCCTCTTATCAGGCGTTTTCGGCATCAGCAGATGTTACCGTGACGAAAAAAGTGAAAGCCCTGACTTCCGAGACACAGTCCGTCAATCTACGGATCGGTCTGGATGAACAGGTGCAGTTGACTGCTGTCTACAGCGACAGTGAAGGTACACAGGAGATTGTAACGACTAAGGCAGACTGGTCCATTGATAAAGCTTCAGTTGCCAGTGTGATCAACGGCAAAATCAAGGGCTTAAGCTCGGGTACGGCGATCGTGACTGCCAAATACGGCAGCCAGACGTATAACATCCCGGTCAGCGTTGAGATTGCCCACCGCTTGGAGCCGGATAAGAGCAAGGTGTCCCTTTTGCTCGGCGAAGAGGATGACGTGATACTCAAAGCTATTTTTCCAGACGGTTCGGAAATTAATAACGTAGCGGATCGAGCGGAGTGGTCGACAAGCAATCCGAATGTGGCCGACGTGCTCAAAGGCAAGATCAAAGGATACGGCGCAGGAACAGCCGTAATTACCGCTGCATACGGTACGAAGACCACGACAATCCAAGTCGATGTCGACATGGCTCAAAAGCTGGAAGCGAGCCTACAGGATGTCTTCCTGAAAGTCGGGGATACGAAAGACATTAGTCTGACCGCAACCTATGCGAAAAAAGATACGGATGGGGAAGATAAGGTTGAGGTCGGGGATAAGGCTGTGTGGACGTCGAGCAAGGAAGATGTCGCCTATTACAGCAAAGGAAAGATTCATGCCGTTTCCACCGGTGAGGCCGTCCTTACCGCTTCCTATGGCAACAAAACAGTTCAAGTAAAAGTAGACGTCGAAGTACCTAGATCCCTGGACATCATCCCTTCGTTTCTGATTATGAAGAGCGGGAAAAAGGAAGATGTAATCGTACGGGCTTCCTTTGCCAACGGGAAGAAGGAAGAGATCACGGGAAAAGTAACCTGGTCTTCCGATAATGAGGAAGCCGTCTTTGCCAAGAATGGCGAAATTACCGCGTACAAGCCAGGTACGGCAAATGTAAAGGCGACATATGGCGGCAAGTCAGCTACTCTGGTGGTAGATGTGGATGTTCCGCAAAATCTGGTTGCGAATGTATCCCAGCTCGCGATGCAAGTCGGGGAAGCAAAAGAGATCGTGGTCACCGCGAGTTTTCCGAATGGCGAAGACAAGAGTGAAGTTGTTACACAGAAAATGACGTGGGCTTCTACCAACCCTTCCGTGGCGACAGTGCGCCAAGGTCTGGTAACTGGGGTGGGAACAGGCTCCACGACGGTGACGGCTACACTCGGTACACGTACTATCACCATTCCGGTCTCTGTAGGTGTGATGCAAACGCTGACAGTCGACAAGAAGAAACTCGTTCTAAACAAAGACGATAGCGATAAAGTGAAGTTGACGGCGAGCTATCCGGACGGGACGAATAAAGACGTAACTGAGCAGGCAGCATGGACGACAGCTTCTGCAGCAGTAGCCGAAGTCAATCAGGGAAAAATCACGGCAGTAGGCACAGGCTCGACGACAGTCACCGCTACTTATGACGGAAAGACAGTCTCCATCACGGTAGAGGTGGGACAAGCCCAATCTCTGTCGATCGATCCGAGAGTGCTGATTGTAAACGTGAATGAGTCGGCGGAGCTGGTCCTGACAGCGACTGATTCGGCTGGCAATGCGAAAAAGGTAAGCGCAGATGCTGAGTGGAGTTCTTCAGCAATCAAGATCGCAGATGTCTCACAAGGACGTGTGACAGGACTCTCCAGTGGTCGTGCCACGATTACGGCGAAGTACGGCGGCAAGTCCATCAGCGTCCCAGTAGAAGTAGGAATCGTGACCAAGCTGGAGGCAGACAAGCGATTTGTCTCCCTGAAATCGAAAAAATCAGCGCAGGTCTCGCTGATTGCCACCTTCTCGGATGGACGAGAAATGGATGTGACTGCAGCAGCCGAATGGAAAACAAGTAATTACAAAGCTGCAGATGTCTCCCAAGGCCTGGTTACGGGAATCGCTTATGGCAAATCGACGGTGACGGCACGCTACGGCGGTAAGAGCGTCTCGATTCCAGTCGATGTAGATACGCTGAAATACCTGAAAACCGATGTCGTGGAAATCGTCATGAGTAAGGGCGAGGTCAGACAAGTGACAGCCACCGCTACGTACATGGACGGCTCCGAAGAGAATGTAACCAAGCCGGGACTATGGACCACCAACCGTCTGCTGGTAGCGGACGTGAAGGATGGCATCATTAAAGCGACTGGCTCGGGGAAAGCGACTATATACGTCACGTATGGCGGAAAGAAAACACCAATTGTCGTGACGGTAAGATAAAAGTAGCAAGAAGAAAGCCAACCGATGCAAGTCGGTTGGCTTCTTCCTTTTTTCGCCTATGCTTTTGCTCGCGTTGGCCAGATAAAGAGGGAAATGGCGATGATCAGATCAGCCCCGAGAACGACTGTCCACAGCTTGAGCATCCCAGACAAGGCTTCCGTGCGAGCAGGGTCTTGGACGAGATAAATGAGGATAGCCAAAAATCCGGCACCGATGAGATAGGCCAGCACATGCCGTATCCAGCTTTTGAAATAGTGCTTGGCATACTCAATCCCATAGCGTTTGACGGGCTTAGGTCCTTGTTTGACGATGTAATAGAGGAAGCGCTCATCTGCCCAGGCGATCATGCTTTTTCCGAAGGCAATCGAGACGCCAATATAGACGGCTGCGAGAGCATGTGCCTGCGTGGCGACAGCGCCGTGATAAAGATCGACACTGGTAGTGAGCAGCAGAATCAGATCAATGACAGGAGTGAGCGCGAGCAAGACCAGGCCCAGTCGCTTCATTTTCAACAGGTAACGTGCGACGAAACCGGCGGCAATCACGACCCAAAAGGCGATCTCACTGGCGACGATCATCCAGGCGACAAATGACAAAGTTTCTCCCACCCTTTTTTTCGTACCGTTGTATGAAGCAAACAAAAAGATTGTAACATGATGCTTTTATATAATACAACTGTATTATATAAATTGTCGCCCGATTTTTTCTCTGCTACAATAAAGACATGCCGAAAATTGTTGATCATGAAGAGAGAAGAAAACAGATAGCAAAAGCTACATGGAGAGTGATCCTGCAGCGGGGCATGAAAGGGGCGACGGCGAGAAATATTGCCCAGGAAGCAGGTTTGTCGTTAGGTGCGCTGCGCCATTACTTTGTCACGCAGGATGAGCTGCTGCTTTTTGCAATGAGGTTGGTGAATGAAAGGGTGACTCAGCGGATCCAAGAGATCATGATCCGAGAACTGTGCCCGAAAGAAAGGGTCATCCAAATCTTGTTGGAGATTGTCCCGATGGACGAGCAGCGGATGGCCGAGATGGAGGTTTGGTTCGCCTTTGTTTTTCATCAAAAGTACAGGGAAAGCGAAGCGGAAGAGATTCCGGTCGGGTTTTTCCCACAGATACGGAAAATCCTCACCTACCTGCAGCGGCAAGAGTTGCTGCAAGAAGGGCTGGATCCGGAGACGGAGGCGGAGAGACTATATGCCATAATCGATGGTATAGCAGTCCATGCGATGCTGGAAACAAAGAGACTTCAGCCGGAGCGGATTGAACATGTTTTTCGCCATCATTTGGATTCGATATGCAAAACGAAATAGACGAATAGGCGGGGATACGCATGAAATTGGAGCGTTTGATCTCCATCATCTATAAGCTACTAAATCACGAAGTTTTGTCTGCCTCCATGCTGGCTGAAGAGTTTCAAGTTTCCCAAAGAACCATTTATCGGGATATCGATGTGATCTGTGCTGCGGGATTCCCCGTCGTATCGTATCAGGGAACGAATGGCGGATATGGCATCATGGAAGGGTACAAAATGGATAAAAGCCTGCTCGGTTCTTACGATGTCGATTCCCTGATTACCGTGCTCAGAAGCCTTTCCACCGTGTTTGAAGACGAGCGTGCGCAAGGGACCATCGAAAGACTGCAGACGATTGGACCGGAGCATCACGCCACGAGTCTGTCCGTGGACTTGGAAACCCACCGCACAGAGCCCAACACGCTTCGTCTTTTACGCACGGCCATTGATCAGCGCAATATCGTCCGCTTTGATTATATCGATGCGAAGAATGAACGCACAGCCCGTGATATGGAACCGCTGCGGCTTCATTTTAAATATGGGAATTGGTACGTGTATGGGTTTTGCCGAACTCGGCGAGATTATCGGGAGTTCCGTCTGTCCCGGTTAATGAATTTGTTCGTGACACAGGAAACCTTCGAGCAGCATGATAAGGTGCCGAAAGAGGCTGTTTTATCATACCATGGATGGCAAGATCAGGTTGAGGATGTAGTGATCCAGGTGGGAACGGAGGCTTTGGCGGAAGCGATGGATCAGTTTCCCCATGCTGAAAAGCAATTTCATGCCGACGGGAGTATGAGAATGCGAATTCCTGTTTATCAACCATTGGAAGCACGATGGCTTTGGACCATACTGCTGGGTTTTGGCAGTGGAGCAGAAGTTCTCGAACCTCCTGCACTGCGAGGGATCATAATCGAACAACTTCAAAATGCGCTCAAACTTTATGAAGATGTATGACAGTCTGTTGTCATATATCTTTTTTTATTATATAGACATGAACAGAATCAAATCTATGAAATGCCAAAAGGAGACGATCCAAATGAATCATCCGGTGCAAATGTACGAATACCATTCGTGGGCTACCCAAACCCTCTTGGGACGAATCAAGGAGCTCCCGTCCTCGGTGCTGCAACAAGAAGTAAACACCTCGTTCTCCACCATTGGCGAAGCGTTCGCGCATATCTATGCAGTCGACAAGTGTTGGCTTCTGATTCTGAGTGGTACTAGTATGCCTAAGGCGCTGGAAGAGTGCCTTCCACTTCAACAAGAAACACTGCGATACTCTGTCGAAGAATTCGCGAATGCCTTTCGTGAGCTAGCGGAAGAATACAGAGCATGGTTCCGAAGCCAAGACGACTTGGAGCAAAGCATTTTGCTCGAGAATCCGTACGTCGGAACGCGCAACACTCGATTATCGGAAATCGTGCTGCAAACGGTCAACCACGGTACCTATCACCGAGGCAATATTTCGACCATGCTACGCCAGCTGGGCCACGCATCCACAATGACCGAATATGCACTTTTTTGGTATCATACAGATCGCGCAACGGCGCTCCCGAACGGATGACACAACTCTAGCAGATTGGTAAAAAGCACGATTCTTCTCGGCCGATGTTGGCGAAAAGAATCGTGCTTTTCTTTACTGATTGTAGACGACTTGAGATTCGTACAGATGGTGGGTCAATACATCGGCAAATGCTTCTGCCGTGTTGTAGCATTCCTCCAAAGTATTGTTGGTTCCTCCAAATTCTAGTAGCAGGCTGCCCTCCGAGAGGGACTGGTTGTACTCGCCATTTCCCTGGTTTATCCCTTTTAGTATCACACCGCGCGACAGACCAGGGTACGCCGCTTCCAGACGGGCATGCAGGTTATCCGCCAGCCTTTTGTTTTCCGTGTAGTTCGGGTTCGCTGTCCCGATTACAAATAAAATGCGCGCATACGTCTTGTTGTTCAAGGTAAGCGCTACCTTGCTGCGAGGCTCGTCGCTGTCCCGATGGATATCGAAAATGTATTTCAGGCCCGGATTCATGGAAACTGCTGCGAATACGGCATTATACGATTCTGAATAGGACATGGCGAAGCTCTTTTTTTGTTCGGCAAGCTTTTTCGCAAAGTCATCCTGATTGACCATCGTTTGGATGCCTTTTGCTTGCAATAGCTCACCCAAGCGCTTTCCGACCAAGGTAATGTTGTTCACGGGATCGTCGACAGAGCTGCCCTGTGTCTGGCTTGCGACGTTTCGCCATGACTCGCGGTTATGCGTGTGATAGATGTAGACCGTCTCGTTTCCGACCATCCCGGCATTATATCCGACCCCGGGACTGGAACCAGCGGGCATCACCCGATCTACGATCCAGCCCGCGATATAGGCGGTGGATTGATCAGGCATCCGAACCAAATACCAGTCGCCCTCCGTCTGCACGAGCGGGAATGTTTGTCCCGGTTGAGCGGTTGCCACGACCGCAAATTCTGTGCCGGGACCGTTGCGCAGATTGGAATCAGGATTTTTTACGCGGATCAAGGCTTCTGTCGGTGCGGGAGAGGGAGTGCTTCCGGTCCAAGGGATTTCCCCCTGTTGTTGCGGAGCTGGAGCTTCTCCGGCGTTCGGATTGTAGATATAAGCATCGGTGCCGTTGAAGCGAATCTTGTACCAGCCGTTTGCGTATCCGTAATGTTCCAAGACCATGCCGCCGTATAGCTCACCGATCAATGGGCTCAAGAAGTCCGGTTCGGCAAATATCACCAAGCCTTCCTGCAAGGTGATCGTACCTGCAGCCTGACCGGTAGCCGGGAAAGGCGCTGGCAGCGACGGGTTAGGGAAAGGGGCTGGTGTCGGTACTGGCGTCGGTGCCGGCATAGTTGGTGTAGGGACTGGAGCGGGCGGCGTTTGTGTCTGCGTAGGTGCGGGTGTCGGAGCAGGTGCAGCCGTCTCGGTCATATATTTCGAATTAACCCAGCCGCTTACTTGGTCAGACAGCTTGATCTGAACCCAAGTATCCTGTTTTTTTACTTGCAAGTAGGCTCCGTTTTGGGTGATCGTTTGCAAGATTTGCGCAGTTGCATTGGGTTCTGCCCGAACATTCAGCAAATCTACCGTGCTTTTCAGATAGATCGTTCGCGGAATCTCGATCATCTTGACATATTTATTATTGAGCCAACCCGTGTTGCCATTAGGGAGCTTCACTTGTGACCAGCCGCTTTTCTGGGTAATGATGGGCAGCCGGGTTGCTTTGTTGATGGTTCCGACGATCTGCGTGGTTGTATCAGGAGCACTGCGAATATTCAGTTGATCTACTGCAACTTCTACATGGGTAGCCGCTTTTGTGATGGGAAGCGGCAGCAGCCAAACGAAGAAAAAAGCCGCGATCAGAATGGGTAGGGTGTTACGCAATGGACTCTTCCTCTCTTTCGACTGATTCTGCCAAATTTTAGTTTCCTACCATATGCCTTTCTCGATAGAACGACAGATTCCTTCAAGCGATGACATCTTTTTCTGACAAAGAAAAAAACCCTGCATTTCAACAGGGCTTTGCAGAGTAAAAACTTATTTGCACAATGCTAGCTTGAATTCTTTTTTTATATTGTTGGAGAAAGTGGGGAGGAGTAATACAATGTAAGATAAGAATTAAAGGGAGTGAGTAATTTTTGAAAAAAGTTTTTATACTACTGGCACTAATATTGCTTGTAATTTCCGGATGTTCCAATTTAAAAAAAGAAGATGATGATAAAAACAAAGGATTTGATATTGGAGGTATTCAATCTGGGATTGGTTCCATAGACGATACAAATACATTCGATAAGCAGAAATTTAGTTATGAAATAACAATAAGTAATAAAGAAAAAACGGAAGTTAAAAGGGAATCGATTGAGGTTGTCTTAACTGAATGGATTGAACAAAAACAAATGGAGAATAAGATTATAGAATTAACTTTCGATGCAGAAAGTATTGTAATTAAGGGTTATGTCATTTTCGACGCAAAAGGGTTAACTAAAAACGAGATTGTCAACCATGAACCTTTTATTGATGGAGTTAGTATTGTAACAGAAACAGGAGAGAAGATTCCCATAAAGTCTAAATTTCGCTAATCTAACGGTTACGGTCATAGAGCATTTTTGTTTCCAGTAATTGTATAATTTAAGCGAAAGGTGCGAGTGATTATGGAAAGTAAAAATATAAAATCATTTGGGATTCCTGTTGGATTTTTCTTATTTGGCGTTTTGTTTTTAATATTTGGGGCTAACGGTGAACAAATTGCAATAAATTTTTCGAGACCGAGAAATGTTACTTCGTGGTCAACTTCAGAGAGCTTAATAAACGCTTTTATATCGGTGCCAATGATTATAGGTGTTAGCTTCTTAATTTTATTTATTATCACTTTTTCTATATCATTTTATAATTGGCAAAAAAACCGTTAAAACAAATGGGTACTTGGGGTGGATGAGATAGTTAATCTAACTGACCGTAATCTTTTAAGCGCAACAAGGTATCTTCTGTAACAGAGAATTCAGCCTTCCCACAATTTTTGCATACAAACATAACCAAACGAAGAGTTCCTTTCATTAGATCACCTAGTTCACCAAAAAATAGATTACTGATCGATGATGACCGTTGTAATTCTTGTTCACCTAGGAACAGCATCTCTCCATGACACTTTGGGCAGTGTTCAACTTTTGGCACAGACTCTTCGTTTAATTCAGGCGTTTTAAAATTTGAAGAATCTTGTTTCTCAAAATCAACTAGTTCGTTCCCGCAATTTGAACAATATCCGCTAAATTCTGAAATTTTGTTGTCACACCAAGGGCATCTCATTGAATCACCTCTAATTGATTAGAGTTGGCCATAAGTAGTTGAAATTTACAGTCTATAGATCATGATATCAAAAAAATGGGCTAAATTGGTAATTTCCGTATATAACACAGTAGTTATTGAGGTAAACGGGAGGGGAAACATGGATGTTTAAATACCTTGTGACAAAGAAGACCGGGACTCCTTGTACCATTAGGGTTCCGGTCTAATACTTTATTTTCACTGAACAGCGGCAACTAGCCGCATTCTTTATGATGTTCTCGTCTTGTTTTACACCATGATTTTGCAGATTTCATTTGTAAATTCTACAGGGTCCTGGAGAGGCAGGCCTTCGATGAGCAGAGCCTGGTTGTACAGCAGGGAGGTGTACAGGGCCAGCTTCTCCTTGTCATTGGCATAGGCATCCTTCAAGGATTGGAAAACATCATGATGGAGATTGATCTCCAACACCTTGTCTGCCTTTACTTGCGGGTTGTTCGGCATGGCGTTGAGGATTTTTTCCATCTCCAGAGAGATTTCGCCGTCGCTGGACAGGCAGACCGGGTGTGATTTCAAGCGCTTGGAGGCACGCACCTTGGTTACCTTGCCAGACAACTGGCTGGTCATAAAGTCGAACAGCTCCTGGTTTTCGCTGTTCTCGTCAGCTTCCTTGTCTGAATCATCGGCTTCGATGCCCAGGTCGCTGCTGGATACGGAACGGAATTCCTTCTCTTTATAGGTCTGGAGCATCTTGATGGCAAATTCGTCGATGTCTTCGGTGAAGTACAGGATTTCATAGCCTTTATCCGCCACCAGTTCGGTTTGCGGGAGCTTCTCGATGCGCTCGACCGATTCGCCTGTCGCGTAGTAGATGTATTTCTGATCTTCCGGCATTCGCGAGACGTATTCGTCGAGAGAGACCAGCTTGTTCTCTTTGGAGGACGTGAACATAATGAGATCCTGCAGGGTATCCTTGTGCATCCCAAATTCGTTGTAGATGCCGAATTTCAGCTGTCTGCCAAATGCTTGGTAGAATTGCTCGTATTTTTCACGCTCATTTTTGAGCATGGTTTGCAATTGTCCTTTGATCTTGCTGTTGATATTTTTGGCGATCAGCTTCAGTTGACGGTCATGCTGCAGCATTTCGCGGGAGATGTTCAAAGATAGGCTCTCTGAATCGACCATCCCTTTGACGAAGCTGAAATAGTCGGGGAGCAGATCGGCGCATTTGTTCATGATTAGCACGCCATTTGCATACAGCTCCAGACCTTTTTCGTATTCCTTGGAATAGTAGTCAAAAGGAATGCTCTCTGGGATGTAGAGGATGGCCTGGTAGATGACGGCGCCATCCGCGCTGATATGGATATGCTTGAGTGGCTTGTCAAAACCGTAGCGCTTCTCATTGTAGAACTGCACGTAATCCTCGTCGGTCAGCTCGTTTTTATTTTTGCGCCAGATCGGCACCATGCTGTTAACGCGTTGTTCTTCCTTGTACTCCTCGTATTCGCTTTCGCTGCCTTCCTTCAGGCGCTGTCCGCTTACGTCCATTTTGATCGGGTAGCGGATGAAATCGGAGTACTTTTTGATGATCGCTTTCAAGCGATACTCGTCCAAATATTCATCGTAGCTGTCTTCTTCTGTATTTTCTTTGATTTTCAGGATGATGTCTGTACCGTGGGTTTCTTTTTCGCACGGCTCGATGGTGTATCCGTCAGCACCAGTCGATTCCCATTTATAGGCTTGCGCAGAATCGACGGATTTGCTGATGACGGTAACCACATCAGCTACCATGAAGGCAGAGTAGAAGCCGACACCGAATTGCCCGATGATCGCATGACCTTCTTTGGTCTCATTTTCTTTCTTAAAAGCGAGGGAGCCGCTTTTGGCGATGATGCCCAGATGGCTTTCCAGTTCTTCCTGGGTCATGCCGATTCCGGTATCGCGAATCGTCAGGGTCCGATTGTCGTTGTCGGCAATCACTTTCAAATAGTAATTTTCTTTGTCAAAAACCAGATTTTGATCCGTCAGGGCCTTGTAGTAGATCTTGTCGATAGCGTCACTGGCATTGGAGATCAGCTCGCGTAGGAAAATCTCTTTTTGCGTATAGATCGAGTTGATCATCATTTCCAGAAGCCGCTTGGATTCAGCTTGAAACTGCTTTTTTTCCATCGAAATAGCTCCTTTCTGCTCTATATGCGTCAGGTTTTAGCACTCTCGGACTTAGAGTGCTACTCACTATTTTTTATAGCAGTCCCTCATTTTAAAGTCAATACGGGATTGCCTCTAAGAGCCTGCAAGTGGAGTGTACCCGGTCTTCTCTACCAGAGACTGTCCTTGGGGGGACAAGATCCATTCGATCAGCTTGGACACATTCGGGTTTTCGCTGTCTGCAGTGACGGCATAAAACTCTGCGGCGAGCGGATAGGTCTGGTTCGCAATGGTTTCCTTGCTAGGCATGACCCCGTCTACTTCGAGCAAGCGAATATTGCCGTTGCTGACCATTTCAGTTGCGAAAAATCGGAACGAATACCCGATGGCATTCGGATAATTTTTGTAATCAGATGTCTTCTCAATGATTCCGCCCATGCCGCTGATCCGATCTTCATTAGGCGGTTTCATCAGCTTGCGATTTCCCATGACCTTTTGCAGCATGGTCTGGCTGCCGCTGTCCTCCGGTCTTTGAAAAGCTCGGATGGATTCATTTTTGCCGCCAACTTCTTGCCAGTTGGTGATCGCACCGGAATAGATCCCTTGGATTTGCTCTGTCGTCAGCCCCTTGACCGGATTATCGGCGTGGACGAAAAAGACAAAAGCTTCCCGCCCGATCGGGGTTAGCTTCAACTCGACGCCATTTTCTTTGGCGATGGCCAATTGCTGTATGGAAGGACCGGCGACGAAAATCAAGTCGGCCGTGCCGTCGATTAAATTCGTGTAGGCCTTTGGCGTCGTATTGACACTTACCTCGCTGCTGTAAAGATCGTATTCCTTCATCGGATAGACAGCTTGGGCGAATGCAGAGTAGAGAGGGTAGAGCGCTGTCGCACCATCCAAGCGGGGCAATGGGGACTCTAGCTTAAGCGCGGAAGGCTGATCAAGCGCCACTGCTTTGGTATTCTCCTGAAAAGGCCTGTATGCGGACAAGTCAAAATCTTGTTCGCTGACTGTCGGGATGCTGTTGTGATAGGCTTGAATTCCTTCATATACGGCAATGGACAAGACGCAAGCCACGAAGAAACCGAGCAGGGAGCGATTGACGATCCGTATTTTGCTGATGGCGAAGAAAAGCATGACGACGTACAGGATCAATGCCGCTATGACCGCGATGATCAGAGGGGTGTAAAAGGTTTGACCGCCAGACAAGACAGAAAAGATCACGGCTACGAAACCGATGATGGCGATAAAGAAGATGCTTGCCAGGCAAGCTATGATTTTCCCGATCCATTCTCCCACTTATGTATCCTCCTTTACTTTTACGCCTTTTCATTATACTGGATTGGAAGGAATTGGGCATGGAGAGAAAAAGAAAAGCACGGGAATACCCCGTGCTATTTGATCGACATTACTTGACCTTGAGTCATCGCAACCAATTGATCTGGAGTTAGTTTAAATACCGCTTTGGGATGGCCTGCCGCCGCCCATATAACGGAGTACTGCAGAAGATCCTCGTCCAGGATGGTCGTGATGGCCTCCTTATGTCCGATTGGGGCGACACCGCCGATGGCAAATCCCGTTTTCTCTCGCACATAGTCAGCATCCGCTTTCCCCAAGCTGTCTTGAACCAGGGAGGTGATATGCTTTTCGTTCACCCGGTTTATTCCACTTGCCACCACGAGCAGGGGCTTGTCGGTGGAGGTGAGGCGGAAGATGATCGATTTGGCGATTTGCGCCACCTCACAACCGATCGCATCTGCAGCTTCCTGGGCTGTCCGTGCGCTGTCCGGAAGCTCCACAACTTGGTTGGAGTAACCCATCTCCTGCAACAGATCTTGGAACCGTTGCGCGCTTTCTTTCAACGGAATCATATGACATTCCTCCAGGTACAGAAAAATTTAGCTATAGCTGCGCTCTGGTGTCGGGCTTTCTTGCGCTGCGGTATCGAGCAGTGCGGCATTGATCCCATTGAGGAAAGCCAGGGCGCTCGCTTTGATGATGTCGGTATCCATCGCACGTCCCGAGTAAATATTGCCCTGGTATTCGATGCGAATGTTGACTCGCCCAATGGCTTCTTTTCCACGAGACAAGCTGTTGATCTTGTAGTCCTTCAAGTGCACATCCTGCCCAACCAGGTTCTTGATGACCGTGTACAGGGCATCGATCGGACCGTCGCCCACAGCGCTTCCGACGAAGGTCTCCGCACCTTTTTTCAAAGAGACAGTAGCTGTCGGGGACTGATTGTTGGTGATGACCTGGAAGGAATCAAGCTCATACAGATGGCTGTCTTTTACATCCAGAGTGCGGTGGTTGGTCACCAGGTAAAACACGTCGTGGTCGTAGACTTCCTTCTTGCCATCAGCCAAGGTCAGGAATTTATCGAACATAACCTCGAATTCGGCAGCGTCGCTGGTATCGAAGCCCAGCTTTTCCACGGCGTTCTTGAACGCATGGCGGCCGGAGCGAGCTGTCAGGATCAATTCCATGCTTTCAGCGCCGACTTCCTCTGGCGACATGATTTCATATACCTGCTTATCTTTGAGCAGTCCGTCCTGATGGATGCCGGAGGAGTGGGCAAAAGCGTTGTCTCCCGTGATGGCTTTGTTTACCTGCACATCCAGGCCTGTCAAATAGGTGAGCAGACGGGAGGTTCGGAGCAGCTCGGTCGTCTTGATGTTGGAGTGGCAACGGAAGCTGTTTTCCCGTACCTTGAGGGCCATGATGACTTCTTCCAAGGAAGTATTGCCGGCACGCTCGCCCAGTCCATTGATGGTGACCTCGACTTTATCCGCTCCATTTTTGACAGCGGCCAAGGTATTGGCTGTCGCCAGTCCGAGGTCATTGTGACAATGCACGCTGAGAATCACGCTGTCATCGAGGTTTTTCAATCGTTCGTTGAGCTTGCGGATCATCTCGCCGAATTCATCCGGAACGGCATAACCCACCGTGTCTGGCACGTTGATCATCGTAGCGCCAGCTTTTACGACAGCTTCAATCGTTTTCCAGAGGTATTCGAATTCCGAGCGGGACGCATCCTCAGTCGAATACTGGACATGAGGGAGCAAGGTTTTGGCGTATTTGACCGCTTCGACGCCCATATCGAGAACGGCATCTTTGGAACGGTTGAATTTTTTGTCGACATGGATATCAGAGGTGCCCAAGACGATGTGAATCAGCGGGTTTTGGGCCAGCTTGATGCTGTGGTAGACGGCATCGATATCGCTTTTGACCGCCCGTGCTAAGGCTGTGATGGATACGGTATCTCCGACGCTTTTGGCGATTTCCTGTACAGCTTGGAAATCTCCGGCGGAAGAAGCGGGAAAGCCTGCTTCGATAATATCCACCTGCAGACGCTTCAGTTGTTGGGCGAACTCCACTTTTTGCTGCACATTTAATTTGGCTCCTGGGACCTGTTCACCATCACGCAGGGTAGTGTCCAATACGATAATTTTACGACTCATGATCATGTCCTCCTTCAATTTTTGGTTATTTTTGCAATAAAAAAACCCCGTCTCTATGTATAGAGACGAGGTTGAACTCGCGGTACCACTCTAATTCATTTCAGCATAGCTGAAATGCTCTTCTTCGATGGCCATCACCATCTATCCTTGTAACGGTGGAATTCCGGCAAACCCTACTTATCAGGTCGCAGTTCATAGACGAGTTCAAAGTGAGCCACACTGCCGTTTCGCACCACCCAACGGCTCTCTGAAAGGTTTCTTCACTTCTACTATTTCTAATCACAACATTTGGATGTGAAATTTTTAGTTAGTATATCCGCTAATGGAGCGTTTTGTCAATACATAGTCATGAATTTTTTTATCATTAGTAGCAGAGAAGACTCCCTCTTCAGCGTAGCAAGGGGGAGATGAATCGGCTATTTTGGTGTATAAATACGAACAAATGTGCTGCAATGGAGGGGAATGTTACCAAAGGGGAGGTGGCTCTTCGCATGTTGTACCATAAAGCATTTCGCTTTCGCATCTATCCAACAGTGGAGCAGGTTACACTCATCCAAAAGATGTTTGGATGCTCTCGCTTCGTTTTCAACCACTTCTTAGCGAAATGGAACGAGACTTATGAGAAAACAGGCAAAGGCTTGTCCTACAACACCTGTGCGAAAGAGCTTAAAGAAGTGGACAGCATCGCCCTTCAATCCTCCGTGAGAAACGTAGCGGATGCCTTTGACCGCTTCTTTCGCAAACAAAATGACAAACCACGTTTCAAGAGTCGCAAAAACCCTGTGCAGTCGTACACCACGAAATTCACGAATGGAAATATTGTGATTCATGGCAATCAGCTCAAGTTGCCGAAGCTAGGATGGCTTCGTTTTGCCAAATCACGCGGCATCGATCTTGGCATTAAAGAGTTTGCGGTTTGTAGTAACGGCGAAGTCGTTGCCAATCCAAAGCATCTGCGTAAGCATGAGAAACAACTGGCTCGTTGGCAACGCATCTTATCCAGACGCACCATCCGTGTCGTGGCAAAAAACTTTCCATCCAGTCAATTGTGTTCGGCTTGTGGACACCGCAACCCTGATGTCAAAAACCTGGCATTGCGGGAATGGGACTGTCCTGCTTGTGGCGTTCACCATGATCGGGACCAAAACGCAAGTATCAATATTAAGAAAGAAGGATTGCGTTTGGTAGCTAACCCTACCTGAACTGTTGGAACGGCAGGGATCGCTTGCTAAAAAAGAGGCGGATACGCCTCTGTTCGCAAGAATCCCCCACCTCAACGCGTAAAGGCGTAGGTGGTGGGAGTGTTCAAAACTTGAAAGTCTGGACGGATTCCTGCAGGTCTTCAGCCATTTTCGCAAGCGTCATGGACGTAGCAGAGATTTGCTCCATCGAGGCACTCTGTTCCTCGGCGGCAGCGGCCACCTGTTGTGTGGTTCCGGCGAACTCCTGGGAGATGCCCTGGACAGATTCGATGGAAGTAACCATCTGCTTGGAGCCAGTTTGCAATTCCCGGATGGCACCGGTGACCTTTTGGATTTGCACATAGACTTCCCCGACGGATTGGGAAATGGCGTGGAAGGAGGAACTGGCTTGTTCGGTCAATTGGGTGCCTGTCTGGACAGCAGCGATCCCTTCGCTCATTTCGGAAATGGATGTCTGAATCTCGGCTTGGATCTGCTGGACGATCGCGCTGATCTGCTCGGCAGCCAGAGCGGACTGCTCGGCCAGCTTACGGACCTCATCGGCTACGACAGCGAATCCACGACCGTGTTCGCCCGCTCGTGCTGCCTCAATCGCTGCGTTGAGTGCAAGCAGATTGGTTTGGCTCGCGATGCCCGTGATGACCGAGATGATTTGTTCGATCTCTGTTGATTTGCCGCCTAATCCATGGACGGTTTGGGCGATTCGATTTGTTTTGTCTTCGATTTGTTTCATTTGGTCCAAGGATTGCATCACAGCCTGATTCCCTTGGCTGGAGGTTTTTACGGCTTCGTCGGATAGTTCGGTCACATTTTGACTCAGTTCGGAGATGTGCCCGATCTCGCCAGACATGGTCGTCACGATCTCCAGGGATCTATCGGTGTTGGTCACTTGCTGAACCGCACCTGAAGCTATGTCCTGCGTAGACGAGGAGATTTGTTCGGTCGCTCGGCTTGCTTCTTCGGCGCTTGCGTTCAATTCCTGGGCGGAAGCAGCCACCTGTTCGGAGGTCGAGGCGACTTTGCCGATGAGCTCGCGCAGTTGGTTGGTCATCTCCTGGACATGCTGCCCAAGCTGTGCAATCTCGTCGCTGCCTTTTACGCTCACCGTACTCGTCAAATCTCCTTGGGCAATTCTACTTACCTGCTGAATGACACTAGTAATCGGCTTGGCGATCGTACCGCTGATGTAGAGTGCAAGCACGATGACGAGAAAGGCTGCAATCGTCATCACGAAGATCATTTCCATCTGGATGGCGTTGGCGCTGGCCAAGACGGTATCCAGCTTGATGGAGTAAAAGATATTATAACCCGTTTCTTTGATTGGAGCGTAGGCGAACAAGAAGTCAATCCCGTTCTCGGTATTCATGCTGGTACCGGTTTCATTTTTCGTATTTTTCAACAAGGCTGTCAGATTTTCGCTATATTGCGCATCATCAATGGTCTTGCCAATTAAATCCTTGTCAGCGGAATACTGCACACGGTCATTCGCATCTACGAGTATGATACTGGCATCGGTATCTGTGTCTTCCAAAAAGGTTTTGATAAACATTTCGAAGTTAACGGTTCCATACATGACGCCGAGTACCTTCCCCTGTTTGTTCTTAATAGGGGAGGAGACGATCAGGATTCGATTTCCGGTCGATTTGGAGACGAGGATATCCGAATAGACAGATTCTCCCTTGATCCCCTTTTGAAAATAATCCGTGTCAAGAATGTTTAACCCGACTATACCTGGAGTGGTGTTGGCGACGACGATTCCGTCTGGCCCCGCTACGCCTACGGATTCATAGACTTTGGCCTCATTATGTATTACTTCCAAGTAAGGTGTGATTCTCGATGGTTCCAGGGACTGAACCGTCTCCGTCCTTGCCGACAACTCGATCTCAGCCATGTGGCGATCCAGCCATTGATCCATAGCTGCTGCTTCCGTCTCGACGATGCTGCGGAAGGATTCTTTCTGATTCTGAATCAATTCTTTCGAGGTTTGTAGATAGGTGATGAGCGATGAGGTGAGGAGCGGTATGAGAGCGATAAGCAAAAACCAAATGATTAATTTTGCCCGGATGCTTTTTCGTATTTTCCCCATGTTGTCTGGCCTCCACAAATTCTAGTTCACGATGATACGCTGGTTCTAGGGCAATGGTTCACTCCGTTGTGTTTGGTGTTTGGCTTACCTCAACTCCTTCGTTCATACTAGGGGAGAATGAAAAAAAAACCAACTCGAAGAAGGGCATACAAACATGCGGCAGTCTGGTTTTCGTAGATGGGCAGAGTGTCTGTGACCAAATTGACCGCAAACCTAGGGAACGAGCCGGTTGCTAAAAAAGGTGTATTACTTTTCTGTGTATACACATTTAGCATATTTTGTCGAATTGCGCAACAATTTTCGACATGTTCAAACCCATGCTTGATGGCAGCATGGGCGAAAGTCCACTCACTTTTACATCGACATCACGGGTTGTTTCGCAGTTTGATACAGCGTTCCGAGCGTATGCAGCGTCGATTGGGCTACAGGCTCGACTGGATAATACCCTTTTTTTACCATCCATTGCCATACCTCATGAGCCTGGTGCGAGCACATCCGAAAAGCGTCCTCCAGGAATGTACGGACTTCTGGATTTCCCATCTCCATCGCGGACCAGGCATATTCTCTGCCGGCTCTTTTCAGCGTCAAGAGGTAGGCTGTCGCAATTTCACGATCATTAAAATCCTGAGCATCTGTTCGCGGTGTCACTGGGGTAATGGCATTCGCCTGTGTGAAGGAGTGCAGGGTTTGGATCATATCTGGTACAGGAAGGGAAGACTTGGGTCCTTGTGGCTGACTCAGAATCTCTACCTTGGTGTTGTAGTCTTGCAGATGTAGGGGAAAATGCCTTTTCATCATGGCTTTTAATTCCTGATCTTGAATGTGGTGCATAAAGTAGCCCATATTCGTGATCGAATTGACGCAGCTCATGGTCAGTTCGTGTATATCCATCGCTTCATGTGTAGTTAATTGCAAATGGTTCCACTCCTTTGGGTCATATACCAGCAGTTGTAGAATCCCCGGAAGTGGAGAAGATATTCGATGTTCTCGCATGCATGACAACGTGTTTTGCTAGGTCAACTTGGTGATGTAGCGTGTAACCAGACAACCACGATGATCCTCACCCCCGAGGCATGTTTTTTAGATCCATATACAGCACATTCCAACGATGTCCATCCAGGTCAGCAAAACCGGCGCCGTACATCCAGCCGGTTTCCTTTGGCTCACCATAGATGGTGCCGCCTGCTTGCATGACCTTATTGATTAGTTCGTCGACCTCTTCTTTGCTGTTTGCACCAATGGAGAGTAATACTTCCGTGGATGTTTTCGTATCGGTGAGGTCATTTCCCGTAAAGGATCGGAAGGTGGACTCAGGAAAGAGCATGACGACGACGTCCTTGTCTCCAATTAGTAGGCTTACGGCTTCATCGTTGTTGGGATGCTGCGGGTTTAGTGGGAAGCCGATTTCGGTGAAAAAGGTTTTGGATTTGTGCATGTCCTTGACCGGGAGATTGATCCAAAGATCTTTTGGCATTTTAGGCATGGAGGTGCTCCTTTCTGGAATTGGGATGAAAGGTGAGTTTGGCAGGTTGAAGTAAAGGTAACATGCTAGAGGAGAGGAGGTTTCTTATGGCTTGCGGTTTCTGTTACTATCTTTGCCAGAAGGTATGGATGGAACACAGGGAGACCATTAAATGAGGTAGTGTGAAACGACTGCAACTGGAGGAAAATGTGAGCAATTTTTGTTGACATTGAAATTCCTCCATGCTAAGATGAATCTTGTCTATGGGGCATTAGCTCAGCTGGGAGAGCGCTACACTGGCAGTGTAGAGGTCAGCGGTTCGATCCCGCTATGCTCCACCATATGATACGTAGGAAAAACGGCAGAGATGCCGTTTTTCTTTTTTGTTTAAGCGAACCCTTGACGCTTTGGTGGAGAGAAAGATAATCCCTTCGGGGATGAAGCCTTTCATTTGTTAACGGCTGTACGGCGTACCCGATCTTCAAAGAAAACGGATAGCTATAAGAGAATCCGGCCCCAGTTCTGTACTCGTCCCGTCCACTTTCGCAGAACATCCATGGTTACGAGATACAACATCTTCAAAAGGGCATCGTCTGTGGGAAACATGGCTTTTCCCTTTGTCACCTTTCGAAGCTGTCGATGATAACTCTCGATCACGTTCGTTGTATAGATCAGCTTTCGAATCTCTGGAGGATATCTAAAGAAGGTGGCAATCTCGTCCCAGTTATTCCGCCAGGAACCAACCATCAAGGGATATTTACTGCCCCAGGTTTGCTCAAACTGCTCGAGTTCTTCCAACCCGGCTTGCTCCGTTGGAGCTTTATAGATGGGTTTTAGCTCGGACATGATCTTTTTGAGATCCTTATAGGAAACATACTTGATGGAATTTCGGATTTGATGGATGACACATTTCTGAATCTCCGTCTTCGGATAACATGCTGAGATGGCTTCTGAAAAGCCGCGAAGGTTATCGACGCTTGTAATGAGAATATCCTGGACCCCACGATTTTTCAGTTCATTAAGTACATGCAGCCAGAATTTTGCCGATTCATTCTCCCCAATCCAGATCCCAAGCACATCTTTATGACCGTCAAGGTCAATACCAATTACCATATAGGCTGCTTTATTGACGATAGCTCCGTCCTGCTTTACCTTAAAGTGAATGGCGTCAAGGAAGACAACAGCATAAACCGCTTGCAAGGGGCGATTTTGCCACTCTTTGATCATCGGTACAATCTTATTCGTTACATTCGATATGAGCGTTGGTGAGACTTCGATACCATAGAGTTGCTGCAGATGGTCTTGGATGTCAACATCCCCGTACTCAGAACGGACGGTTTTCTTGCTATACCCATTGAGGCTGTTGGGTGTTCGCTTGTTTTTCATGTCATGCTTGGCGTATCCAAGAGAGGACTCGATTTCAGCTTCCAGCATTTCTTGGATTGTGTCTGCGAATAGATCCTTTAACGCTGACTGTACATCGTCCACTGACCTCATGTTTTCCTCTTTGATCCACTGCTTGATCTGCTCTTTTGACATCATAAAAATCTCCCAACCTTTCTATTCCTAATTGTAGTTAGAGGTTGAGAGTTAACACAGAATATTTTACAGACTCAGCTAGGGTTACTCGGATACCGCTATGCCTAAGAATTTCAGACATATGCCATAACTGAGCTCATCGAATAGACTCCTAGCGCGTTACGATCAAGAGGGCAGCCCCAAACATCATCGCACCTGCTGAGCGATCAATGAGTCCCTTGGAATTCGACAAAGAGAACAGTTTTCTTGCGACCTCTGCAATTAGGCCATAGCCGACCACAATCGTAATCATTACACAAATAATAATTGAACACAAAATAACATAGCTGTACAGTGTTAAACCTGAGACATCAATCGCACCTGGAAGAAGTGCCATGTAGAAGATGATAGCAATTGGATTAGATAGAGTCATTGCTAGACCCAGTCCGATTTCAACAACGAAGTTGACAGGTTTTGTTTTCTTGTTTGACGCAAGCACACGCCCCGCATTTCTCCATTTCTTAATACCCAACCAGACAAGATACGCAGCACCGCAAAACTTCAACGCTACGAATAGTGGGCCTAGTACTTTAACAAGGGCTGTAAGTCCAACAACCGCAACTGTGAACAAAAGCAACTTGCCAAGAATCATACCTATGGCGAGAGGCAGACTTGCGAACATCCCACCAGAAAGAGTTCGGGATAGAAGTCCGGCAATTTCTGGTCCAGGTGAAGCAGCAGATACAGCAAAGGCCAACATAAAAATGAAGTAATCAGTCATGTAGATTCTCCTGAAATGTGCTTTTTAGTCTGTGTTGGCATGCGGACAGTAGCGGCGCATCAGTTCAATCGTTTCTGCGTCCTGAGGAAGACCGCGTTCTGAAAGCCCTTCGATGATCCCGTTTCTAACTGGCTCCTTCAAGTTCTGTCCGAATTTGAACTTCCCACTTGTATGATCGGCATCGATGCGGACGAGGCCGACACCTTTCAGTCGAGGGATGTAATCGGGATCATCGGCGTCAATCGTCTTGTAGCCGCCCTCGGGCTGCAGCTTGCGCATGAACGCTTCCAAGGCATCCGCCTTTTCGCGCAGATCGCTGACGACAACTGCCCGTCCGCCTATCCGCACAGATTTGTAGTAGGCGGTTGCGGGACAAGCCAGCAGCGGGTCTTCAAAATAAGACGGGATAATCGCGTATTCTTTGGCGATGACGAATGTAACCTCTTCGTTGGCGGATAAATTGTTCATTTTCTCTCCAATTCTACTTCCGTGGAAATAGATTGATCCATGATGGTATACATAATTGAGCGGAGTTACGGATGGCTTTCCGTCCGTTCCTATCGTTCCGAGAAACCCGAAGCTCATTTCGTTCAAGAACGTCTCCAATTCCTCCTTGTTTTCTTCTTCCGTAATTGCAAATTCCTTTCTACGCATATGGTATCCTCCAGTAGAGTTTCACAAGTTTGTTATAATCAAATTAAGTATACGTAGAGCACCACCCATACAGTCAAACACTAACCCTTACACTTAAGGCGGGAAATATATGAAATGGGAACTGAACCGTGCGTCAGAAATACCTCTAACCAAGCAAATTTATCAGGCGATTGCAGACAAAATTTTATCCAATTTAATCGCCCCGGGTACGTTATTACCGTCTGTTCGCAACCTGTCAAAAGAATTAAAAGTTAGTACCGATACGGTTATTCAAGCCTATCGTGATTTGGAAAAAGATAATTTCATTACTCGCATACAAGGAAAAGGAACTTTCGTGAATCAACGAGAACAAAAGCCATTACCCAAAAGCCCAAACACATTACCCTATGCATGGCAGTTATCCGTCCAAGATTATTTGCCAAGAGCATATTTCTCCAACCATGCGCAGTCTCATGAAAAAAATAATCTCTCCATTTCTAGGATAGACCCTGGTTTATTCCCCAATCGGTTCATAGAGAAACTAATATCGGACGAATTACTACAAAATTCGAAATCAATTTCAACGTACGGAGATATTCAAGGAGATAAAGAACTTCGAGAAGTTTATGCCCGTTATCTGAAGAAAGAGCATAAACTGAAAACGAGTCCCCAGGATTTACTCATTACATGCGGTTCGCAACAAGGAATTGAATTGGTTGCTAAAAGTTATGTAGGCCCTGGTGACTTCATCATGGTAGAAGCCCCCACCTATCCCGCAGCAATTGATATATTTAGGTCCAGAGGAGCAACGATCATTCAGATTCCTGTTGATAAGCAAGGCTTACGGGTTGATCTGCTAGATCCACTCGTCGAAAAATATAAGCCGCGCTTGATATACACGATACCAAACTTTCAAAATCCAACTGGCGCAGTATTAAGCTTTCCTCGAAGACAAGAACTTTTACATATTGCACAACGAACAAATACTCTGATTGTAGAAGATGATCCATGGAGTGAGATATACTTTGATGGATGTCCCCCATTGCCGCTGAAAAGCCTTGATACATATGGCCATGTGATCTATTTGAAAGGGAGTAAGATCATTGGTCCAGGTTGCAGAATCGGGGTTTTGGCAGCCAATGGAACACTATTAAGCCGACTGATTGCAGCGAAAGGCTTATCCGATTTAGGAACGCCTCTGCTAAATCAAAAGGTGGTATCGTTGTTGCTGGAATCCAAACGAATCAGTACACACACTGAAAAGCTTAGGACGGCATTAGAAGTAAGACGAGACATGATAACGGAAATGCTGAAGAAATTGCCGGATGTGGTTACGGTGAACGTTCCAACGGGAGGACTCAATTATTGGATTACACTTCCTGCATGTGTAAATACCGACAATCTATTATATGAGGCGAAAAAAGAAGGAGTTTCTTTTATGCCAGGTTCAGCATTTTATGCACATGCTCCCGAATGCCATCATCTCCGCATTTGTTTCTCATCTGTTGATGATTACAGCTTGCAGGATGGCGTACATAAGCTTTTCAAGGTTATGAACAGAGCAGTAAAGGGCAGAAAAGAATGATAAAATGAGAGCCGTAACATACTGTTGAGAAGACGGTTTTTAAAGGATACTCCCCTTGTTTCCAGCATATATAATCATGGGCAGTTAAACTAACCAATGCGGGAGAGCGCTACACTGGCAGTGTAGAGGTCAGCGGTTCGATCCCGCTATGCTCCACCATACATACAAGCAAACACGCCGATGAGGCGTGTTTTTTGCATTCGATCACTCGAGACAAACGGAAGGCATAACGCGGTATGCATGTTGCTGGAAACGACTATATACAGAACACATTGACTTTCGTAATGATAGTCATTATTAAATAACCAAATGTTAGTGATTACTAACTAACGTCAACAAACCAAGCAGAGGAAGGTACAAATTTGGTGAACACGCAGACCTTGGACAATAAAAGTAAATTGATGCTGACGGCCATCGATTTAATGGCTGAAAAAGGATACAAAGGTGTATCGACTAAAGAAATCGCCGCATCGGCAGGCGTCAGCGAAATGACCTTGTTTCGCAATTTCGGAAGCAAGCTGAATCTTCTTGAGCAAGCAGTTGATCGTTATCATTACTCGATTGAAATGGAAACACTTTTTCAAGAAAATATCAAATGGGATTTGAAAGCAGATTTGCTTACGCTTTGCCGAATGTACCATGAAATCATGCAGCGTAACCGTAAATTGTTTTTCATTGTCTTGGGTGACAACGAACTGGCTGGCATCCGTGAGAAGGCAGAGAAGCATCCGCGCAAATTGTTGGAGTTGTTAACGGATTATTTTAATGAGATGCAGAGAATGAACAAAATGATATCTACGGATGCGGAAACCCAGGCTATCACGTTTATGTGGCTGAATTACGGAGCGTTCATGTCGCAGCTGTTCGGTGCGTCGATTACGAAAGTTACACTGCCGAATTTTATGGATTCGAGTATCGAACTGTTTGTTAGAGCTTTGACCCCATAATTTTTTTGCTAATTGTGTTAGTTAGTGCTCACAAACTTAATTCGAGAGGTGTTAGGGATGAAAAAAAACGAAAACGTCAGAATGGTTGGGCAAACCGCATCTACTGGTTTTCAAGTCGGGGTTCGGAGGACGTTGCCGATCTCGCAGGAACAGGCATGGGCGTTCATTACCTCATCTGAAGGTTTGAAATTATGGCTAGGGACTGTTTCGTTCCTTACATGGAAGGTGGGGGAGACCTTTACATCCGATGAGGGAATTACAGGGCAATTCAGGGTGGTTAAACCGCTAAAACAGATTCGCTTAAAGTGGGGAAAGACGGGGTGGGACAAACCATCCACGCTCCAAATCCGGTTGATATCCGATAAGCCTGACAGAACAACGATTAGCTTTCATCAAGAGAACTTGGATCAACCGAATACACGCGAACAAATGAAGCTTTATTGGGAAGAAGTGCTTATCGCGATAAAGGAAAAGACAAGTCATTAATCATTTGGCCATTTCGATCTTTTAGTGAACAGTCTGGAAAGTGTTGAAGTAGCATTGCAACCATAGGTTGTAGTGCTACTTTTTTTCGAGCAATTCTTTCCTTCTGTGGTTTGATTCAAAGGTAATTGAGGCCAGGCGATTCCAAAAAAAGGTCGCGGTAAGCTACACGATTAACATGTACGGGCACTTGTTCAACTCCATAAGATATAAGGAAACCAACCGAAAGGAGGTAGGGCCAATGACTCCACATAAGCGATATAAGCGATATAAGGGATATCAGCGATATAAGCGCCCTATCATCGGTGTATATGTCAACCGGGCTACCACAAGACGGCTCGTAAATGGAGACTACGATCCAAAAAGCTATCCGAGAATATTAGGTCTGGCGAAAGCCGGTATGATGGAGCATACAACCTTATATTTTTTCTCAAGACTTAGATCAAGTTCGGGTAAAAACTCCGTAACAGGTACTTATTACGATCAATCATCCCGTACCTGGAAACAAAAAACGTTCCCTCAGCCTGACATACTCTATAGCCGAAGGGCTAGTAGCGTAAAGCTTCACCAATATTTGGATCAGAACGGGATCATTCGTTTCAATGCACAGCCTGATTTCAACAAATGGGAGGTGTACGAAAGGTTACACGACGACATTGCAATCACGCATCACTTTCCAAAAACAGTTCAATACAATGACAAAAGCGATTTAATTAAGTTTCTTGACGCAGAAAAAGTAGTATACCTGAAAGGACATCAGGGTGCTAGAGGAAATTGGATTTTCCGCGTACGAAAAATGTCTGAAAACAAACTGGAATACAGTTATTTTCGGGATAAATTGCAGACGGGACTAGTCAGCGATGTGGATGAACTTCTGCTGGAAATTGAGAGGTTTTACGGAGGCCGTCCATTTTTAATGCAATCCGCTATCGACATGATTCATGTAGGAGATAGTAAAGTCGACTTTCGAGCGGAATTGCAAAGGGATGGAAGAGGAGAACTGAAAATAGCCGGCATAGCGGCAAGAATCGGGATTATCGATTCCCCGGTTACCATTCATTCATCTGCATACCCAATTGAGGTGTTCTTTAAGGATTTTTTGTACTATTCGAATTGGCAGATTGATAGACTAATGAGCAGAATAAAAACGTTCCTGTTCGCTGTCTACACAGCCATTGAAAAAAGCTATGGTACTTTAGGCGAAATCGGAATCGATTTTGGCATCGATAAAGAGCATAACATTTGGTTTATCGAGCCCAACTCCAAATCAGCAAAAGTATCCTTGATGAAGGCCTATGATAATGAAACCTTTTACCAGGCCTTCTTAAATCCAGTACAATACTGCAAATATTTATACAAACAAAAAAACAGGAAAAGGAGGTAGTGATAGATGCCGTTACCTCATTATCTTACCAAGATTGAGAAACTAGGTCTATTAACCGAAGAAGAAAAAATATCATTGAAATCTGTGACGGACAAATTCGTGTTTCGATTGAACGACTATTACCTACAGTTAATCGACTGGTCCAATCCTGCGGATCCTCTTCGAAAAATCGTCATTCCTTCCCATGAGGAACTAGAGGAATACGGCAGATGGGATGCATCCGATGAAGATACAAACTATGTAGTCCAGGGTTGCCAGCATAAATATGCCACCACCGCACTGCTCATTGTTTCGGAAGTATGCGGCGCATACTGCAGGTTCTGTTTTCGTAAGCGCCTGTTTCGATCGGATGTCCATGAATCCCACTCCGATGCCAGCGAGGGTATCGAATATATTAGAAACAAGTCCGAAATCAATAATGTCCTTCTGACCGGTGGGGACTCCTTGATGTTGGCTACGCCGAAGCTTGCCTGGATTATTGAGCAACTGAGAAGTATCTCTCATGTCAAAATTATCCGACTAGGATCGAAGATGCCAGCATTTAATCCAATGAGAATTTACGAAGATCAAGAGCTGTTGGACCTACTTAAACAACACTCCACAGAGCAGCACCGTATTTACGTAATGGCTCATTTCAACCATCCTAGGGAGTTGACAAATGAAAGTATGAAGGCTATTCAATCCTTGCATAATGCAGGGGTTATTGTCGTTAATCAGACACCCATTCTCAAGGGGGTCAACGACGATCCTTCCGTATTGGCGGAGCTGCTGGACCGTCTGTCTTGGGCAGGTGTTACGCCATACTACTTCTTTGTAAACCGGCCTGTAGCTGGTAACAAGTCGTTTGTCCTTCCCCTTGAGCGTGTGTACAACATTGTCGAGGATGCCAAGGCAAAGACTTCGGGGCTTGGCAAGCGCGTGAAGCTGGTCATGAGCCATACCTCTGGGAAAATCGAGATACTTGCTGTCGAAGCTGGGAAAGCCTATTTGAAATATCATCAATCTCGCGACGGGAACTACGGAAAGTTGATGATTCTTGACTGCCCTGAGGATGCGGCGTGGTTCGACGACCTGCCCGGCAACACACTCCATTGGAACATGCCGACAAAGAAAACCAGCGATGTTGTGTCTGTTAACGTTTTGCCGGAATACACAGATCAGTCCAATGTGAAATCGGATGAATAAAGGTATCCATAGATCGGGCAAAGGGTCGTACTGGGTCGTGTAAGTAGCTAAGTGTGCCCCGTTTTTTCTTCAATTGGGGGGAAGATCGGGGCTATTTTTTTTATCGGACCGAGTTATGCTCCACCATACTAAAATAGGAAACACGCCAAAATAGGGCGTGTTTTTTTGCGTCGAACGGAGCCGTATTGGTTTTTTCGAACGGTGAATTTCGTTCCTCGTGCGTGGGTCGAATCAAATGGTGGGCAAGCCACCCCGACTTTTGATAGTCGGGGTTTTACTTCTGTCTTATTCTTCTTTCAGCTTGTTCATCTCGGCTAACGTCATGTCGTTACACTGCCTGATGAAATTCAGGATCAACCGTAACTCCTCGTCAGTATATTGCGAGAGAATCTGGAGCGTGGATTGACTAATTGATTGAAACAAGGGCGAAATGTGAGCAGACCCTTCCGGCACGGACTTGACGACGACGCGTCTTCGATCATTCGGATCCTTATCTCTGAAAACATAACCTGCCTGTTCCAACCGATCAATGACACTCGTAATGGCCCCCGTCGTGAGGCCGGTCAATTGAGCCAACTTGCCGGCCGTAACAGGACCGGTGCGATTCAGGAAATCCAGACATTTGTGATCCGTGGCATTTAGGCCCATTTTTTCCGAGATCAGTTGATGAAACATGACGGCTCGAGCGCTATTCTACCGCAATTCGTACAGCAATTTTTGCTGCAATGAAGGAAGACTAGCAAATTCGGGTGGAAAATTATCTGTTGACATTTGAAAAGCAGATGACCAAACAAGAAGACTTGAAGGCGATCGGGGCACTGTTCGCGAGATTGAACAACGCGTGGAACTAAGGAGACGGGGAAGCCTACGGCAATTGCTTTACGGAAGACGCCGATTATGTCACTTTCATGGACCAACACTTGAAGGGAAGAAAGCAAATCGCCGATGTCCACCAGATGCTGTTTAACGGTCCGTTGAAAGGCTCTGTCCTGGAATCCAGCTCATTATCTGATTTGCAGCCCCGATTTGTTACGCCGGACGTAGCGATCGTGCACGCAATCGGTGGGGTTCGTCTCGCTGAGCAGGCATTTGATCCGAATGATCGGGAATCGATTAATACGAACGTGGTCGTCAAGCAGAACAATGAATGGAAGTTGACAGCTTTCCATAATTGCCGCATTCAACCGATGCCTCAAGGCAAGCGATAATCCGCATGAATGGTGGACGCAAATGGATTATGTCTTAGGATGTCGCCCACCTAAAGGATGTTGTAACGTAGAAGTGGGTATGTTAAAATTTTGCTAACACTTAACGATTGGAGTTGAAGAGGATAATGTAATATTTCTTGCCACTTTTTTAAAGAATAAAGCAGGATTTGTTTTATTCTTTATTGGCAAGAAAGTTACCTTATTCTTTTCACTCAGAAAATATATCCTTTTCATACCCTGCACTGGGTTGGATGTGCCGTATTTTTTGAGCTACAAGAAAGGTAACTTTCTTGTAGCTCTTTTTTTATTTTGACACAGGAGGTTGCCGACACATGTCATTGCCTCCAACCATCCTTTTTGTAGAGCACGCAGCGAGTTTTGCAAGCAGATCGCGACTAAGATTGTGGAACTGAAAGAGATAAACCATTTCTAGGAGGATGAAAGCGATGGATATTGAGGTTGTAGATGATTATGTGAACCGGTTCCTGTTAGGTGAGGCGGTTCACAAAAAAACAAATCGGTTGCCGGAGGTTTACCAATCTATCGACAGGTGCACATAACGATCCGTCTGCAAATGTAGCGCTCTTTCTGTATAGTTGGTTAATGACGTGTCAAAGCGCCAACTGACGGTTGCTTTTTTACGTTTTCTCCGGCGGTAAGGAGAAGACATGAGACTAACCTCGAAATATGAAACGATTCGGCGAATGTTGTCCGACTTCAAGCAGCCCGAGTATCGGTATGCTCAGATCATGGATGCGATTTTCAAGCAAAATATCAGAGAATACGTACGGATGACCATACTGCCCAAATTTTTGCGCGACGAGTTGACCCGGATGCTTGGTCCGAACGTCTGCAGCATCGTTCCGGTAAAGGAACTCACGTCGAAACAGGTCAGCAAGGTGCTGTTCGCCATTTCAGGTGACGAACACGTTGAGGCCGTACGACTTACGTATGAGCGGGGGTGGAAATCGTATTGTATTTCCACACAGTGTGGCTGCGGATTCGGGTGTAGGTTTTGCGCCACCGGTACCATCGGCCTGAAACGAAATCTGACCGCCGACGAGATTACCGACCAATTGCTGCACTTTCGTTTGAATGGCCACGCCTTGGACAGCGTCTCATTCATGGGCATGGGGGAGGCGCTCGCCAACCCGCATATTTTTGATGCAATGACGATTTTGACCGACCCGCATCTCTTTGGTTTAGGACATCGACGAATTACGATTTCTACCATCGGCCTGTTGCCGGGGATCGACAAGCTGACACGGGAGTTTCCACAGGTCAATCTAACCTTCTCGCTGCATTCTCCGTTCGACGATCAGCGAAGCGAGCTGATGCCGATCAACGACCGATTCCCAGTCCGCGACGTGCTGAAGGCATTGGATCGTCACATCCAGCATACAGGGAGAAAGGTGTATATTGCGTATATTCTTCTTCAAGGAGTAAACGACTCGACGGATCATGCGGAAGCAGTTGCCGAGTTGTTGAGGGGAAGGGGACCTGGGGAACACCTCTACCACGTTAACCTGATTCCATTCAATTCGACCGAAGTTACGCCAGACAGCTATCGGCAATCTGATCCTGATCGGATTAAAGCGTTTGTTCGGATTTTGAAGTCAAAGGGTATCAAAATCACGGTCCGAACTCAATTCGGAACGGACATTAACGCCGCATGTGGCCAGCTATACCGTTCCGAATAATCAATGACGGAAATTAAGTAGGGCTGCGACTGGAAAGAGAAACGGCTGCCATGAAGAGGGCAGCCGTTTTGATTTGCGGCGTAGGCTTACAAGAAAATAAAAAGACGGTCCTACCTGAAAGTGGGGAGTTATCGTATTTCCCTTCATTAATGATTGGGTTTATGAAACAGACCACAACGGGAGAGCGCTAGGCAGTGTAGAGGTCAACGGTTCAATCCCACAATACTCCACCATATCGAAGGTCGCCAAACGCTTGGGTTTCCAAGCGTTTTTTGTTTTTTCGAAGGAAAAAAGCAACAGATATTTTGGTATTGAGACAAGAACCAGCGCATATAAATAGAAGATCATAATGTATGTTTGCAACAAAAATGGAATGTACAACCCTACATAAAGGAAAGAGGGGATTACTTTGCGGGTCTACAGGTACTTGATTATCTATTTAATCGTTCTAATGACGAGCCTCGCGTCCATTCCCTTACCTGTCTCGGCTGAAATAAAGGGTGATCTTCCATTACAAATAACCCCAAACTCGAATGTAAATATCAAACCTATCATCACGGAATTAATCCCTTTGCAAAATTCCAGCGAGGTGCAAGTGAAGTGGAAAACGCCAGTACTGGCAGCTGGCTTTTTTGGCACCCCAGCTATAGGACCGGATAATTCGATCTATCTGGGATCCAACACCCCATGGATTCTGTCTATTGTAAAACGTTTATCAAAATATAATTCGAATGGAGAGGAGTTATGGACCTTTTCGCCCAAAAATGTAATCGTAACATCACCAACTGTAGGTCCTGATGGGACGGTTTATGTAGGAACAGGCAATGTAAATGCGGCTGGCGAATTGGTTGCAGTTCGTCCAGACGGAACATTGAAATGGGTATACACTGCGGGAGGTAAAATTACATCTGCTCCTGTATTCGGAACAGATGGTACCTTGTATGTGGCGTCCCCAGATGGCATCCTACATGCTTTGGACCCTCAGGATGGATCCGAAATCTGGTGGCTGGATATGGAGGTTAAATCCCAGGCAAACTTAGCAATGGGTCCCAACGATATGATTTATGCGACCATGGGTACGAATTCACTATATGCAATCCGACCCGTTGGAACGAAAAAATGGGAATTTTCAACAAATGGGGTTGTGAGCACCACTCCCGCAGTTGGGCCGGATGGAACGATTTATATTGGATCAGCCGATCACAAGCTATATGCCATATTACCCAGCGGGGAGAAAAAATGGGATTATAATCAAGGTAACAGCGTATTCACCCCGGCGGTCGGACAGGATGGCAGCGTTTATTTCGGATCTGAGGATAACAACCTGACTGCCTTATCTCCGAACGGCAAATTGAATTGGATTTTTGCCGCAGGCGGCTCCAAAAACCCTCCGGTTATTGGCCCGAATGGATTGATTTATACACAAGCCGTAAATAGTAAGGTTATTTACGCGCTTGACCGAGATGGTAGAATTCAATGGCATTATAAAATCGCAACCGAAGAGATCGTGCCATTTGCAGTGGATTATGACGGCACATTGTATGATGTGTCTACCGTATTTCCCAAAAATGTTGACCAAAATGACTTGCGAAATACCATGGTTATGTACATGTACGCAATTAAGGTGCCAGTGACGTCAATAACCTTGAATCAAACGTCGCTTACTTTGGCAGAGGGGCAAAGCAGCAGTCTTACCGCCAAAATTGCGCCAAGTCATGCCTCCAATCCCAATGTAATCTGGAAAAGCAGCAATCCGAATATCGCTTCAGTGGATACGAAGGGCAATGTGAGTGCGAAACTTTCAGGTACTGTGATCATCACTGCTAGCTCGAGTGACGGTCCAAGCGCGCAAATGAAGGTTACCGTAACAGATAAAGTGGACACGACAATGGCGGTTACCAACGTAGGTCTGAATAAAACATCGCTTTCCCTTCAAATTGGTGATAAGGAGACACTCTTAGCTACGGTAACACCAGATAACGCCTCGAATCAGAAAGTGACATGGGCGAGCAGCAATCCGGGAGTGGCAAGTGTGAGCACTACTGGCAGAGTAACGGCTCACTCTACAGGCTCGACTGACGTAACGGTTAAAACGGAAGACGGAAACCTTACAGCCAAAAGCAAGGTTGTGGTGACGGCGAAAACGGCAGATCCAACAGCAAGTGAACCCCCTTTTCACGACATCGAGGGGCATTGGGCACGCTCCGAAATCATTCGAGCTTATGATCTGAAAGTGACCAACGGCTATCCGGATTTCACGTTTCGACCGAATGCGAACATTACACGATCTGAATTTACCGTAATGCTGATGAACGGTTTGAAGCCCGCAATTGAAGGTACGACTCTTACATTCAAAGATAAGAATAGTATTGAGAATTGGGCAACGAAGTCAGTAGAGCAAGCAGTGCAGCTTGGCATCATTAGTGGCTACCCCGACGGAACATTCCGCCCTACGGCGAATATTACCCACGCGGAAATGATTTCCATGGTAGTTAAAGCGTTAGGTATTACGCTTCCAGCTGAAGCTACTACAAATTATTCGGACGACGCAATCATTCCCAAATGGGCCAAACCGTTCGCAGCTTTTTCTGGAAAAAATAATCTGCTCGGTGGTACAATGGACAACAAATTTGCGCCATCAGCATTGGCTACACGAGCTGAAGCGATTGTAGCGATTGTGAGAATGCTGGATTTAAAGCCATAACCAGGAGAGGCTAAAATTCTTAATGGACGCTTTCAAGTTTTGTTGGCTTGCATGAATCGGTATGAGGGTGGCCCAGTAAAGTGGCGAAGATTAGTTGGTACGGAAACGGCAGAGATGCCGTTTTTTTTGTTGATGTAGTTTTAGATATGCCGAGATTCAAGCTGGAACGCACTTGGTTTTTTTAATAATATAGCAGTGTTGGGATCAATACGATGAGGAAAGCGATTCTTGAACGAATAGAGCGGTTGGTGCAAGTGAAAGTTTTGCAGGAGGCAGGAGACGGAAAGTACGAATTTACCCATGACATCATCAGGGAAAACGCGTACAGGCTGAACAATGAGAGCAGGCGTCGCCAAGAGCTCTACCGCAGGTCAGGCAAAGAAGTTTGATTCAATCGTTGCAAGGAAATGAACGGTTCACCCCAGACTGCCGTAGCTCGTCCGATGCCAAAACTTGCAGCTGAAGCTGTGCGAAATATAGGAATCTCTCTGTATGTTTTAGCGGAAATCGATGTTGATATATACCGATCAGGCAGAAACGCTTTTGAAGCGCTCCCTTCTTTAGAATCGATCTGAAGGAGGGAGTTTTTCTATGGACAGAAAAAGGGTGACACTCTCTTGAGAAAACAACTATTTCGCAAGTGGAGCGGTGTGATATCCATTTCTCGAAGGGGCGCAGTCGCAACGTTGCTGGCAAATCTGTTGATTCTGCTCTTGTTTGTCAACACTGGTCATGCGAGCGAACATCCATTTGAGATCAGCGATGTGGAAATTCATGCACAAATTGATGCGAAAGGCGACATGAAGGTGACCGAACACGATACGTACCGGTTTAACGGGGCATTTAACGGCGTTTTCGTGCAACTCGATTCGTCTGGTTCGGACGGAATCGGGGATTTTAAAGCCTTTGAAGTCACTCCAGAGCAAGAAATACCGCTCGCTATCGATAAAACCGTAGAAGGCACCCAAATTACGTACAAAGTGTACGATCAGGCAAAAGACGAAAGCAAAATTTTCAAATTTACGTACGAGTGTAAAAATGTTGTGCAAGTTTACGAAGATACTGCCGAGTTATATTGGCAATTTTTCAATAAAACGAATCCAAGCACGTTGGGAACCGTTCATATCCACGTCAAACTGCCAGGCGGAGTAAGGAAGGACGAGATCCTGGCGTTCGGTCACGGTCCGTTGTCTGGGGCTGTTACAATCCTTGACGATGGTGCAGTCGAGTACCAGGTTGCTCCGATGCAAGCGAAAAAAATGCTTGAAGTAAGAATAATGTTTCCAAAATCTTATGTTCCGGACAGCACAAAAATCAAGAACGCCCCGATGCTCAATAAAATTATGCAGGAGGAAGTAAGGTGGGCTGAAGATGCGGACAACGAGCGGGAATCCGACCAAATTCAAAAGTGGAGTACGCTTAATTATGCCATCGCCCTGCTCGTCGCCAATGTTGCGCTCATTATCATTCTCTATTTTAAATATGCCAAGCAGTCCAAGCCGGAGTGGAACGGAAACTACTATCGTGAGCTTCCCGAAGATGTGACTCCTGCGGTCGTCAGCTATCTGATGGACTTCAACGTGCAAAATCGAGATCTCATGGCGACACTGTTCGATCTGGTTCGAAAAAAATACGTCGACTTGCAAGGCGTCAAGAAAGCCGAGGGTTTGTTCCATAAAGATAAGACGGATTATCGATTTAAGCTGATCAACGAACAGACAGATGGACTAAAGCAACACGAGGCGAATTTGATTCGCTGGTTTTTTAAACAGCTTGGCCAAAACAATGAAATATCCCTCTCGGACATCCGAGATTATACAAAGAAAAATGCTAACGCCCAACTATTTGTCAAACAGCTGAAGGAATGGAAAGCCATAGTGGTTAAAGAGGCCAGTCAACTAGGATATTTCGATTTATCCAAAGCCGGACCGAGGATTGCCATCATAACGGCTCTCGTACAAATGTTCGTTCTACTATTCATCCTTTCAGCTGTTGAGCTTTCACTTTGTGCGATCCCGCTCTTACTCTATGGGATAAAAGTGAAAAGAAGAACGAAAACGGGTGTAACTGAATTGGCAAAATGGAAGGCATTCAAGCGATTTCTACAGAATTACAGCCAACTGGCGTCAAGGGAACCGATGGCTGTTCATCTGTGGGAACACTATTTCGTCTACGCGATATCGCTCGGTGTGGCAAAGAAAATGATCGGGATGACAAATATCGACGTTCAGCAGGCGGATCGCGATAAGAATGCCGTTTATTGGACAGTAACGGATAGCGGTCTTTATCAGCAATTTGAACATTTTGCAAAATCATTCGACAAGACGGTGTCAGCCGCGAAGAGCAACAGTTCATCAAGAGGATCGGGAGGCGGATTCTCTTCCGGTGGCGGTGGTGGGGGCGGTGGAGGCGGCCGCGGTGTATTTTAAGGTGTCTAAGTTCTTGTGCATATATCTGCCACAGGGGGTGTAATGAATGGGTGTCTTTATCATGATTGGCATCATTTTCTTGGTGTTATTGTGGCTCATAATCACCTATAACCGCTTGATCTTGCTTAAAAACCGGGTTCGTAACAATTGGTCGCAGGTGGATGTCGTGTTGAAAAACCGGTTCGACATGATCCCCAGTTTGGTGGAGACGGTTAAAGGATATGCGGAACACGAAAAAGAGACCCTCCTGCGTGTCAGCGAACTGCGAACGAAATATGCTACCGCTCAGTCGGTTCAGGATAAGGCGGGTGCAAACGGTGAAATTCACGAAATTTTGAGCAGATTATTAGTGGTAGCGGAAAGTTACCCCGAGTTGAAAGCGAACGAAAACTTCCTCTACTTGAAACAGCAGGTATCCGTAATCGAGGACAAAATCCGTTTCGCGAGGCAGTTCTACAATGACACGGTGGAAGCGTACAATACAGCGGTCATGAGTTTCCCGGCCAACCTGCTTGCAGGCATGTTCAGCTTTAAGCAGGAGCAGTTCTTTCATTTCGATGAAGCGGAAAAGTCTGTCCCGCAGTTCAAATTTGTATCTGATCAAACCAGAGAGTAGAAAAATTTTCTTTGAAATTTTTTCCGCATGTTAACCGGTAAGTGGAAAATAGGGACGCTCATCTTATTAGCAGCAGTGTCGATATCTGTATGTTTCCCTACTCTTACTGCAGCTCATGATGCTCTTATATAAAGCTGGAAGGAAAGCTTGCTGATCCGATCAAAATCAAACCAATTGAAATAACCAAGCCAATCGAAATCAACCCAAAAGTAATTCAACCGCCAATCGAACCAATTGCGCGGCCCGCAACGGTTCCCACTGTAATCGGGGGAGATGGACATACCGTTGCCTTGAAAAGCGACGGAACGGTGTGGACGTGGGGATACAACTTCTACGGTCAACTGGGAAACGGAGAAACAAGTAAAGGTAGTTCCGTCCCTGTGCCTTGAAGCGCTTTTGAAACGCCGTTTCTTTTAGAATGGGTTAGTATGTTAATGGGGTTGAAGGGGGGGCTTTATTTGAATCGTTTTTTCATGAACAGCTTCGCCAAAACTTTTGTGCTTATGGTCGCTTTATTGTCGGTTGTTGTTTTATTACCGATGCAGCGTTCGGAAGCTGCGCAAATCAATCGCTTCGGGATTACCGATCCAATGACGCGTGCCGAGGTAACCTACTTGATAGCGGGTAAAATGTATAACATTACTTTCGATACCGATAAGGCGAGCACAACGAGTTTCGAGAACCGGAAACTGGAGTATTCGAGGGATAACGGGGCAACATGGGTCACACTTTACGGCGATTCCGGGAAGCAGTTCTGGACTCCGTACATTTACATGCCCATTGACTCGCGGTTGGTGTCCGCCAAGTTCCGGGTCAGTACTTACTTCAACCCGGTCATTGGATCCAGGACCTTCTCGGAAAAGATTATCGGTCCCTACAAAATCCTCCAACCTGCATCCATAACGAATGCGATCGCGACGCCGAACGATGACGGAAAGGTAACGCTCACTTGGAACGACAATTCGAACATGGAATCGAATTACGTCATTACCCGATATGGGCCAGATGGGACTAAAACGTTTTATAAAAACAACACAACGGATTATATCGGCCCGCTCAGCTATGTCGATCAGACCGATTCCAAAAAGAGTTCGGTCTATATATACAAGTTGTCCATGGTTATCGACCGGTATGGCCCGGATTACGGAACGGAAGACATATTTTTGAGTGTTAAAACCAAAGTGACGCCTACTATTATCGATAAAATATCGGATATTCCCATCATGCAAACGAATCCGATCGATAGTAAAGTCAACAAATATCTCGTGGATTACAAGCTTTATCTTGGTGATCTCAATGAAGTGGCTGTGAGCGGCGTGAAACTGAATGCCAAAGCCATTACATTAAATATAGGGGATACTCAGAAGTTGACAGCAGAAGTCACTCCTGCGAATGCAACGAATCGAGAAGTGACCTGGAGCATTGATTCCGAAATCGCGGAGGTGGACAGTGCCGGCAATGTCAAGGGGCGATCGGAAGGTTCTGCGATTATTAAAGTAAAGTCCGTGAGCGGCGGGTTTAACGATTCTTGCGTCGTAACTGTATACGGAACTCCGCAACCTCCAATTATGGAACCGCCGCTGCAACCGATACCGTCCAAATTTACGGATATTGAGGGAAATGCAGCGAGGGCGGACATTGAGAAAGCGGACACGATAATTGCGGTTACCAACGTAGGTCTGAATAAAACATCGCTTTCCCTTCAAATTGGTGATAAGGAGACACTCTTAGCTACGGTAACACCAGATAACGCCTCGAATCAGAAAGTGACATGGGCGAGCAGCAATCCGGGAGTGGCAAGTGTGAGCACTACTGGCAGAGTAACGGCTCACTCTACAGGCTCGACTGACGTAACGGTTAAAACGGAAGACGGAAACCTTACAGCCAAAAGCAAGGTTGTGGTGACGGCGAAAACGGCAGATCCAACAGCAAGTGAACCCCCTTTTCACGACATCGAGGGGCATTGGGCACGCTCCGAAATCATTCGAGCTTATGATCTGAAAGTGACCAACGGCTATCCGGATTTCACGTTTCGACCGAATGCGAACATCACACGATCTGAATTTACCGTAATGCTGATGAACGGTTTGAAGCCCGCAAATGAAGGTACGATCCTTACATTCAAAGATAAGAATAGCATTGAGAATTGGGCAACGAAGTCAGTAGAGCAAGCAGTGCAGCTTGACATCATCAGTGGCTACCCCGACGGAACATTCCGCCCAACGGCGAATATTACCCACGCAGAAATGATTTCAATGGTAGTTAAAGCGTTAGGTATAACGCTTCCAGCTGAAGCAACTACAAATTATTCGGACGACGCAATCATTCCCAAATGGGCCAAACCCTTCGCAGCTTTTTCTGGAAAAAATAATCTGCTCGGTGGTACAATGGACAACAAATTTGCGCCATCAGCATTGGCTACCCGAGCTGAAGCGATCGTATCGATTGTTAGAATGCTGGAATTAAAACCGTAACCAGGAGAGGCAGAAATTCTACGCCGACAATGTAGAGGTCAGCGGTTCGATCCCCTTGTTTTTATCGTTTATTGAGTATGAAATGCAAACGGGCGTTCCTATACAAAGGCGGACTCCATGAATCGGAAACTTCAATGTACAATAACACAGCAACAAAATTTGCAAATCATCTATCCTGGCAACACAGTCAAGGCGGACAATACGCCCACTTGAGATCGCGGGCGACAGGCTCAAGGCATTCTGCCTTAAAAGGAAAGCGCCAAGGATCTTTGCATCATCTTGGAAGCATGGAAAAGAAAGGGGCCTGTTCAATGGCTAGCAAAATAGAAAAACTGTTTGACGCGAGTCGGTGGGTTCTGCCGGAGCAACGGACATCGTACCTACAATTGAAAGAAGATCATCGATGAATTACATCACTAATGTTCAATGCTGATAATACGTTTATTTTCGATATTTGATAGCCAGGATGAAATAGGCTGCCCTTCGGCAGCCTGAACTATTTAACTATAAGAACCCGGTAGCGTAACCTACAACTTAATTGCCTTCGTTAACTTGAGCTATCAAGTCAATTTTTTTTTGAATGTCATTGCGTAAGAATGCTTTCACTTCTTCGTTTCCTGTAAGCTCTAGCAATATCGGTATCTCTTCGTTGCTTGAAATTACTGTAAACGTTAATAATGAGCAGCATTTTTGCTCCATCCTTCCCCTTTCACTTAGAGCATGTATTACAACTGCATCCTGTTTTTATGCAAGTCGATCCGTTTGCATTGCGACGAATCCCAGCGAGACAACGCCCTTTCTTCATTTACATCATCTTCCTTTCCGACATATAATTGAATCATAAAACTTAAAGTTAACTTTAAGTCAAGGGGTGTAGTTATGTCAGGTCTTAGCATAGGTCAGCTGGCCGCAAAGGCAGATTTGAACGCATCGACACTTCGTTACTATGAATCCGTTGGTTTGCTGCCATCGCCTGAGCGAATAAACGGTCAGCGTCGCTATGATGAGGGGCTGCTTGACCGGATCCATTTTATTAAAGTGGCTCAGCAGACTGGTTTTCGTATTCAGGAAATAGCTGTTTTATTAGAGGGCTTTGAAGCCGACCATTCACTTTCCGAGCGTTGGGAGCTGATGGCAAAACAAAAACGCGCGGAGTTAGAAGAGCGAAAGAAACAGATCGATTCCATGATACAGATTCTAGATAACGGATTAAGGTGCAAATGTCTTACGTGGTCCGAATGCCTATGGAAGATAGAAAGTGCGGGTTCGTGTTAGGAAGGAGAAGGGCTAGAAGTGATTTCAAGAGAACAATTAGAAAAGAATCAAGTATGGCTATATGCTTTCGTACTCATTATTGCCGCAGGTTTTGGCTTGTTATGGCCAGAATCCAGCGAAAGTTTAGATCGTATGATTTCGGTTGTCCTCGCCATCTTAATGTATGGTAGAGTCTGTAAAATATTCTGTGTAAACTCTCAACCTCTAAACTACAATTAGGAGTAGAAAGGTTGGGAGATTTTTATGATGTCAAAAGAGCAGATCAAGCAGTGGATCAAAGAGAAAAACATGAAGTCAGTGGACGACGTGCAGTCAGCGTTAAAGGATCTATTCGCAGACACAATCCAAGAAATACTGGAAGCTGAAATTGAGTCCTCTCTTGGATACGCCAAGCATGACATGAAAAACAAGCGGACAACCAACAGTCGCAATGGGTATAGCAAGAAAACCGTCCGTTCTGAGTACGGGGATGTCGACATCCAAGTCCCTCGAGATCGAGAGGGTGATTTTGAACCGAACATTGTAAAGAAACATCAATCCAATGTGACAGGGATCGAAGATCAAATTCTCGCTCTCTATGCCAAAGGCGTGTCCACGCGCGATATCCAGGACCATCTGCAGCAGCTCTACGGCATCGGCGTCTCACCAACACTCATTTCCAATGTAACGAATAAAGTTGTTCCGATGATCAAAGAGTGGCAAAATCGCCCTTTGCAATCGGTTTATGCTGTTGTCTTCTTAGACGCAATTCACTTTAAGGTAAAGCAAGATGGAGCTATCGTCAATAAAGCCGCCTATATGGTCATTGGTATTGACCTTGACGGTCATAAAGATGTGCTTGGGATCTGGATTGGGGAGAATGAATCGGCAAAATTCTGGCTGCATGTCCTCAATGAACTGAAAAATCGTGGGGTCCAGGATATTCTCATTACAAGCGTCGATAATCTTCGTGGCTTTACAGAAGCCATCTCAGCATGTTATCCGAAGACGGAAATTCAAAAATGTGTCATCCATCAAATCCGAAATTCCATCAAGTATGTTTCCTATAAGGATCTCAAAAAGATCACGTCCGAGCTAAAACCTATCTATAAGGCTCCAACGGAGCAAGCCGCGTTGGAAGAACTCGATCAGTTTGAACAAACCTGGGGCAGTAAATATCCCTTGATGGTTCGTTCCTGGCGGAATAACTGGGACGAGATTGCCACCTTCTTTAAATATCCTCCAGAGATTCGAAAGCTGATTTATACAACTAACGTGATCGAGAGTTATCATCGACAGCTTCGAAAGGTGACAAAAGGAAAAGCCATGTTTCCCACAGATGATGCCCTTTTGAAGATGTTATATCTCGTAACCATGGATGTTCTGCGAAAGTGGACGGGACGAGTCCAGAACTGGGGTCAGATTCTCTTACAGCTATCCGTTTTCTTTGAAGATCGGGTACAGTCGTACATCCGTTAACAAATGAAAGGCTTCATCCCCGAAGGGATTATCTTTCTCTCCACCAACGCGTCAAGGGTTCGCTTCGCCTTACGCCCTTGACTCTATTGGTTTCGAAAAAGACGTCCCAATTAGGGGGATGAAACCTTTTCATATACCGGTTGATTGAGTTTACACAAAAATCTTGACAGACCCGTAT
>Ga0209147_100193_pt1 | contig 69946 bp, 72 predicted proteins | sample AraplaCol_mLB_r2_FD_184278 | JGI IMG/M metagenome (GOLD analysis project Ga0209147, IMG submission 184278) | Arabidopsis root microbial communities from North Carolina, USA - plate scrape CL_Col_mLB_r2 (SPAdes) (version 2) | ecosystem: Host-associated > Plants > Roots > Endosphere | place: USA...
TTGCAACTTCTCGCGCTCCGCCGTCTGCTTGGCGCGGGCGGATTCGAGCTGGGCCAACCGCTCGGCGCGCTGCCGTTCGAAGGCGTCGTAGCCGCCGGGATAGAGGGTGACCTTCCCCCCTTCCAGATGGAGGATATAGTCCACGACATTGTTGAGCAGGTCGCGTTCATGGCTGATGACGACCACGGTGCCGCGATAGGCTTTCAGGAAATTCTCCAGCCAGAGCGTGGCTTCGAGATCGAGATGGTTCGATGGTTCGTCGAGCAGCAGCAGGTCGGGGTTGGAGAAGAGCAGCGAAGCGAGCGCCACGCGCATTTTCCAGCCGCCCGAATAGCTGTCGAGCGGACGCCCCTGCATTTCTTCGTCGAAGCCAAGGCCCACGAGGATGCGGGCGGCGCGGGCCGGCGCGGTATAGGCGTCGATCGTCGTCAGCCGCTCATAGATATGGCCCAGGCGATCGGGGTCTTCGGTATGCTCCGCCTCCGCCATCAGTTCGGCGCGTTCCTTGTCGGCCTCCAGCACGGTGTCGAACGGGGTCGCGGTGCCCGAGGGGGCTTCCTGCGCGATATAGCCCAGCCGCGTGTCGCGGGGCATGTCGCACGACCCTTCATCCGGGTCGAGCTGGCCGATCATCACCTTCATCAGCGTGGACTTGCCCGCGCCGTTGCGGCCGATGAGGCCGACACGGCTGCGCGGCGGCAGCGCGGCGGCAGCGCGATCGAGAATGGTGCGGCCGCCCAGGCGCACGGTGATGGAATTCAGGTTCAGCATGGGCGCGCCCTTAGCAGAGGTACGGCGGGGCGCAAAGGCGCAGGGGAGCGTTTTACAACAGGGTCAGCGGTTGCGAAGTTCACACCGTTGATGCTGACGCAAAAACGTGGGCAAAAAAGGGTGCCGTGGATTTCGCAATAGGAAAAATTTTGCAAAGTCAGGCCCGTGCCGGTGCGAAGGCGACGCGGGGTGGATGAAGCCGACGGTGGGAAAGAGCCGGCCGGAGGATGACATGGAATGGGGGTGTAGGACAGGAGGGTTTTGGACTGTAGGGGAATGTCCGGTCTTGGGCGTGAACGCGCTAAGTCGGACATCATGCCAAAGCCTACCATAGCCTATTCATTGGTCATTTGGCTCCGCGAAAAAACGATCGTGGTCGAGGTTGCAAAAGGTATCCGCCAAAAGGAAGAAAGGCTATGATAGGACATAATCTATGACGGTTTCGGTCGATCTTATGCGTGCACGGCTTCGCTTTCTTGAAGAGCGGCACTCAGAGTTCAAGCGGCGTACCGAAGCGAACGGTGGCAGCCTTCCACGAAGCGACTGGTGGCGGTTCGAATATGCCGCCAACCCTTATCTGCTAGGCTGCCCGGACGATCGTCTTGCGATCCGCTTCCATGACGTATTCACCAACCAAACCGAATTAAGTCGCGAGGCGTTGATTGGCATTCTACCTGTCGATGACGGCAACCAGTTCATACGGAAGTTCACACACCTGCTAGAAGAATATGCCCTTCGCGGTGGCCTACCGAACCTAAATGATATTCCGAAAGATAATGTCGATTATTTCGCCAATGGCGGTCCCATTGCAGCACGCATCTTTGCCAATTATGTTGAACCCACACTTCCGTTTTTAGTTAAGTATGGAAGCAGGCAATTTCTTGAACCAATGCTGCATGAGGGCAAGATACGCATATGCCCGGCTAGGGTCAGGACCCATTGAAATGGGAGGCTCGATATGATTCAGGCTCCGCAAGGAGACTGAGTATGAGCGACCTGTACTGGCTGACGGATGAGCAGATGGCACGGCTTGAGCCATTTTTCCCCAAGAGCCATGGCCGCCCCCGGGTCGATGATCGTCGCGTGCTCAGCGGTATCATCTTCGTCAATCGTAATGGGTTGCGGTGGCGTGATGCGCCCAGGGAGTATGGGCCGGCCAAGACGCTTTACAACCGTTGGAAACGCTGGGGTGAAAAGGGTGTGTTCATCGCGATGATGGACGGGCTGTCCGCCAAAGGGGCCGAACGTAAGACTGTTATGATCGATGCGACCTATCTCAAAGCGCACCGCACGGCATCGAGCTTGCGGGTAAAAAAGGGGGGCCTGGACGGCTGATCGGTCGCACGAAAGGCGGCATGAACACCAAGCTGCACGCTGTGACAGATGCCAGGGGCCGTCCAATCAGCTTCTTCATGACGGCGGGACAAGTCAGCGATTACACCGGGGCGGCGGCTTTGCTGGATGCCCTGCCCAAAGCACAGTGGTTGCTGGGCGACCGGGGCTATGACGCTGACTGGTTCCGCGATGCGTTGCAGGAAAAAGGCATTATCCCCTGCATCCCGGGCAGGAAGTCCCGCGCAAAGCCCGTCAAATACGACAAGCGTCGATATAAAAGCCGCAACCGGATCGAGATCATGTTTGGCCGCCTCAAGGACTGGAGGCGCGTTGCAACACGCTACGACAGGTGCCCCAACGTTTTCCTCTCCGCTGTCGCGCTCGCTGCTACCGTCCTGTTCTGGCTATGAGTCCTGACCCTAGAGGGTCAAGACGAATATCGGGTCCTGGTCCGATCTTCATTAGGTGGTTGCAACGACGGCACGGCGCCGGTTGAGAGCGAACCCGCCAGCCACCGCGACGAGCATTAGCAACTGGGCACCCATCGACTGCACGGTCGGGAAGATGCCGAGCACCGAGACCCGAATTCCGCCCGCGAGCGGCGCAATGTCGATTATGCCGGCTTCCTGCAGCGCCGACACACCCTTGCCGGCGAGTACGATCGTGAGAAGCGCCATCAGCCACGCGCTGTAGGCGAAGAACTTCGCGATCGGCAGGTCGCGACTGTAGCGCAGCATCCCCCAGGCAATGAAGCCGAGCAGCAGGACCGCCGAGCCAGCGCCAGCCAGCATGACCCCGCCATTACCCTGGGTCCAGAGCGCGGCATAAAACAGGATGGTCTCGAACACCTCGCGATAGACGACAATGAAGGCCAGGCCGAACAGGAACCAAGCCGATTGCCGTGACAGTGCGTGCGACATTTTTTCGCGGATGTAGCGCTGCCATTGGTCCGCCTGCGCCTTGCCGTGCATCCAGATACCCACGGAGAGCAGGACGATGCCCGCGAACAGCGATCCAAAGCCTTCGGTCAACTCCCGGCTCGCGCCACTGATCCCGATCGCATAGGTTGCTACCGCCCAGGTCAGGCCGCCCGCCGCCAGCGCGCCGATCCAACCGCCATGAACATAGGGCAGCACCTCGGGTCGCTCGGCCTTGCGAAGGAAGGCGATCATCGCAACGACGATCAGCAGAGCTTCGAGCCCCTCGCGCAGCAGGATGGTGAACGCGCCCAGAAAGGTCGAAGCGCTGCTCGCCGCGTCCGGGGACAAGGCTGCATCGGCGTCGTCGAACAAGCCATCGAGCACCTGAACACGGCTCGCTATCTCGTCGGCGGGTCGACCTTGCTGGAGCGAGGCCCGAAATTCGCCCATGGCGCTTTCGATATGCCCCATGAGCGTTGCGTCACGCGCGGTCAGCATCGGTTCGAGCGGTTCGAATCCGTCGAGATAGGCCGATAGAGCCAGCTCCTGCGCACTGTGGCGGTCGCCCGCGCGATAGGCCGCAAGGCTCTGTCCAAGCTTCGCGCGTGCCACATCAAGGGAGCCGGATGCCTGCTGAACGACCACTTCCGGGTGGCGGCGCAAATAAGCAATGACCGTATCGGCCTTGTCTGCTCCCACGTCTTTGGCGAGGATCGCCGGAGTCATCCCGGCCAACGCGGTCAGATCGGGAATCCGCTGGCGAAGGCTAGGATCGGCTTTCCAGAGCCGTTCGCCTTCCTTAGCGGCGGCATCGGAAAAGGCGAAATGTCCAGCATAGAAGGCAAGCGCCCAGCGATCATCGGATGGCAGCGATGAGAAGCTTTGCATCGCGGTGCCGTCGATGCCCTGGTCAATCACCTGATAGAGCGCGAAGGGGCTGCGCTGGCGGGCGCGAGCAACGTCGGTGAACGCGATTGGCGGGGTGGCGAGCTTGGCGGCGTTCGGGCCGCGACCGTCGCCGGCCGCACCGTGGCAGCTCGCGCAATTCTGGGCGAAGAGCGTCGCACCACGAGCGAAATCGGGCGCCTTGGCTGGAGCAAGCGGGACCGGATAGGCCTTGAGCAGATCGGCGGCGAGACCATGGGCAAGGTCGGCAACCTGGTTCGGTGAGCCCTTGGCGGCAACAACCGCCTGAAGCCGTACCGCACGATCGATGAGCCTGCTGCGCTCGGGTGTTGGCGGCAGCGTCGCGAGACGCGCGGAGACCGACGCTGCAAACTCGGTCATTTCGCTATATTCGGACGCGCTCTTGACCTTTCCGCCGGAGACCGCGCCACCGTAATCGACTGCCATGTAGTCGAGCAGCCGCCATGCGGTCTGGACGTCAACTGTTTCGGCTTGGGCGATGGCGCTTGCGCCCAATGCGCAGGACGCAGCAGCAAGCACCGTCAATACGCGGAACACCCATCGGTGGAGTGAGGGTGCTCGCCCGCAGATCGACAAAAGGCAGAGGCTGCTCGAGGACGTAAACATCCGCTTCTTTTAGACCCTCTAGCAGCTAGAGGGTCAAGCAGTTTTTGCGACTTGTTTGCATTAACGCAGCTAACCGCAAAAGCAAATCTGAGTCTGCCGCCCCCTCCTAACCGCCCGCGGCAGAATCCGGCGCCAGGGTTTCAATGATGCGGCATTCCGAAATGGTGCCGTGCCCACACTGGACGATCACGCTGCTCAATTCCGATCGTAGCGTATTCAGATCCCGAAGCTTTCGGTCGATCTCGGCAAGATGATCGCGGGCGATCGTGTCCACAGCCTTGCACGAGATGCCCTTCTGGTCAGCGAGCTTGAGAAGCTCCTGGACCTGGCCGATTGAGAAACCCAGCGCGCGGGCGCGGCGGATGAAGCTGAGCCGTGCGAGATGCTGCGCAGAGTAGGCCCGATAATTGCCCTTGGTCCGACCCGGCGGGGCAAGCAAGCCCACACTCTCATAGTAGCGAATTGTCTCTACCTTCGTTCCGGTCGCGGTGGCGAGCTTTCCGATGCTGAGTAGCTCGACGGACATATCGTTTGACCCTCTAGTGACTTCAGGCTTTATAGAGGATGTCATTTCGAAGAGTCGAGGTGACGATATGATCGAGCAAACCGACGCACGCGCTTTAGCGATGGACCGCTGGTGGCGCTTCAAGGTCCGCGGGCTCGACTGCCAGAATGAGGTTCGACTCATCAAGGAGGTTCTCGTACCCCTTATCGGAGACGAGCAGCGTCTGTCGTTCCAGCCAAAGCACGGTTTCCTTGATGTCGACGTCGACTCAGGCATCGGGGTGGAGGCAGTGATTGAGGCCGTATCAACCACCGGGATGATAGCCGAATTGATCACCGCGGATGCGTTCACCGAGGATAAAGCAGAGGCCGACAGTTGCAGCAGCTGCTCGGGCGAACCGGTGCCTGCCCAACAGACGCTTCCCGACCGTCCGGATAGTGTCATCTTCAAAATCCACGGCATGGACTGCGGTGACGAAGTCGCAGTTCTCAAGCGCGAAGTCGGGCCGGTCGTTGGGTTGGGAAACCTGTCGTTTGATCTTATCAATGGCCGCATGTCCGTCGTGGGTACTTCGGACGCTGTACATCATGCCGGAATATTGAAGGCGGTCGAGCGCGCCGGCATGCGCGCCGAACTCTGGAAAGACGGCAAGAACAGTGCCGGTGCGCAAGGCGAGCAGCGTCGGCGCCGCATCCAGGCCGCGCTGACGATCGGGAGCGGCGTGTTGGTCGCGACGGGCTTTGCGATCCATGTCCGCGCGAGCGGCCTCGCTGCGGTGCTCCACGAGAGTCTGGCGCGTGAGACCCATCCCCCGCTCCTCGCCATGCTCGCCTATTCGCTGGCGATCCTCTCGGCGGTTCGGTACGTCGCCCCAAAGGCGATCCTTGCCGCGCGACGGCTCCGGCCAGACATGAACCTGCTCATGATCGTCGCGGTGGCAGGCGCCTTGGGCATCGGGCAATGGTTCGAAGCGGCGACGGTCGCATTCTTCTTCGCCCTCGCTCTCGCTCTCGAAGCGTGGAGCCTCGGACGTGCCCGCCGCGCCGTCGCCGCACTCATGGACATCGCGCCCGACACCGCCCGGATACGGGATGCCGCAGGCGTCGAGAAGGATGTGCCGGTCGCTGACGTCGCGGTCGGTACGCAGGTGATCGTTCCGCCCGGCGGCAAGATTCCGCTCGACGGGCGTGTGGTTGCGGGAACGAGCGCGGTCGATCAGGCGCCGATTACGGGCGAGAGCGTCCCCGTCACCGTCACGCATGGCGCAACGGTCTTTGCCGGGACCATCAACGGCATGGGCGCGATCGAGATCGTAACGACGCGGCCGGCCTCGGACACAACGCTCGCCCGTATCGTGCGCATGGTCGGTGAAGCGCAGAGCAAGCGTGCGCCGACCGAACAGTGGGTGGAGCGCTTCGCGCGGATCTACACGCCGGTTGTGATGCTGCTCGCGCTGGCAGTATTCCTTGTGCCGCCGCTTCTGCTCGGGGGCAGTTGGGCTGCCTGGTTTTATCAGGCGCTGGTTCTGCTCGTCATAGCCTGCCCTTGCGCCTTGGTCATCTCGACCCCCGTCAGCATCGTCGCGGGACTGACCGGCGCGGCCAAGCAGGGCGTGCTGGTCAAGGGAGGCATCCATCTAGAAATGCCTGCCCGCATCACCGCGATCGCGATGGACAAGACGGGCACGCTCACGCTTGGACGTCCCAAGGTTGTCGAGCTGGTCCCGCTTGGCGGCCGGGACGAGCTAGAACTCTTGGCGATTGCCGCGGCCATCGAAGCGCGAAGCGAGCACCCTATTGCGCGTGCGATCCTCGACGCCGCAGCAGGACGCGGCGTTGACGTGGTCCCTGCAAAAGCCGTGACGGCGTTGCCCGGCAAAGGCGTCGTTGGCACGATCGGCGGTCGAGAGGCCTGGGTCGGATCGCCGGGCTATCTTGGAGAGCGTCTTGGGGGCGCTCGCGATGATGCGCTCACCCTCCAATTGCATCGGATAGCCGTAGCTGGACTGACCGGGATCATTGTCGGTGAAGCGGCGTCAGTCGTCGGATTGATTGCGGTCGGTGACGCCGTGCGTCCCGAGGCAAGGCAGGTCGTCGCGCAGCTGCATGAACTTGGCATCGCGCAGATCGTCATGCTGACCGGAGACAGTCGCGCGCCTGCCCAGGCCATCGGGCGCGACACCGGCATTGATGAAGTTCACGCCGAGCTGCTTCCGGAACAAAAGGTCGAGGCGATAGAAAGGCTGGTAGCACAGCACGGCCTCGTCGCCATGGTCGGCGACGGCGTCAATGACGCTCCGGCGATGGCGCGCTCGGGCCTCGGTATCGCAATGGGCGCGATTGGCAGCGACGCGGCGATCGAAACAGCAGATATCGCGCTGATGCAGGACGATCTCTCTCGCCTGCCGTGGCTCATTCGGCATTCGAGGGCGACGCTCGCCGTCATCCGGCAGAACATCGGCTTCTCGCTGGCGATAAAGCTCGTTTTCGCAGGCCTGACGCTGCTTGGCATGGCGTCGCTCTGGGGCGCGATTGCAGCGGATGTGGGCGCATCCCTCCTGGTCGTGCTCAATGGCATGCGTCTTGTCGGTCGTGGCGAGCGGGTTCAATAATCCGGTTACCCCGGGCAGCGAAGCAACAATTTAGGCTCACCCACCACCCAATAGGACTGCACTGACATGACCGGACAATGTGCCGCGGGCGTCGACACGGGCTTCGTGACACTGGGGTATGCCAAGGTCGCCATATTGGGCGTTGTGCAAGGTATCACCGAACTTCTGCCGATTTCGTCGACCGCCCATATGCGCGTCGTGCCCGCCCTGTTGGGATGGCGAGATCCCGGCTCGGCTTTTTCGGCCACGATGCAGCTCGCCGCGCTCGCCGCTTGGTGGTCGGTTCCGTGTCGGCCATCGGCCATCGACAGTTCGCCGATCCCGATCTCCGTCTGGCGATCGGGATCGCTCTTGCGACAGTCCCGATCGTGCTGGCGGGTGCTCTGCTGTCCAACAGCCTCAATACATGCAACTCCCCCTTTCGCGCCTTTCCCGTGATTGGCTGGGCCTGCATCGCGATGGCGGTGCTGATGGGTCTCACCGAGCTTCTGGCGCGCCACAGCCGCAGCGTTGAGAAGGCATCGCTAGTTGACACATTGCTCGTCGGGCTTGCGCAGGTCGGTGCCCTCATTCCAGGCGCATCGCGCTCTGGATCAACGCTCACTGCCGCGCTCGCGCTCGGATTCAAACGCGAGGAAGCAGCCCGTTTCTCGTTCCTGTTGGGCATTCCAGCGATCGCTCTCGCGGGATCAAAGGAAATATGGGAGCTGCATAAGACTCATCTCGATATGCATGGCTGGTCCGTTTTGGCGCTCGGTCTGGTTGTCGCGTCCGTTTCGGCATTCGCCGCGATCTGGGCGCTGATGCGCGTCCTTGAGCGGTTCTCCGCTTGGCCGTTCGTCATCTATCGTGGGACACTTGGCGTGCTTCTGCTCGTTGCGACCTCGAACGCGTGGCTGATTTGACTTTGGAGCGCCACATAAACGAGTGCGAGCGTCACGCACAACGGCGAGGCTAATCGCTGGGCGACTGGGCACCTAAACCTTTATGGCCCGACTAAAGTGAAAGACACCAAGATGATTTGGGAAGGTGTTCCGGTTACTCGGCGTCACATGATGAGGGGGCTCATTTACGCCGGCGCTTTCGTAGCTGAAGCTCATTTCAAGCTTACCCAGGCGCGCGAGGTGACCGCGCGCCAGGAATGGACGGGGTTTTCTACCTCCCCTCTATGGCAACCGTTCAGCCTTGTAACAGGCGATACGATAATTCTCTCGATCGACGTGGCGGGTCTTAGCGTTGGCGCGATTATTGACAGTGGTAGCGCAGCATCGATCATTAGTTCTTCGCTAGCGACAAAATTAGGGCTCTCACCTACTGAGAAGCGAACAGTTCGAGGTGTCAGCGGGCGAGCAAGTGCTCTGTTGGCACGCAATATCGAGATAAAGTTTGGAGGTGAACGGCGACGCTTGCCCTCTGTCTTCATAGCCGACCTGAAAGCCGTTTCGTCTGCGCTAGGCCGCCCCGTCGAGATGGTGCTTGGCGAAGACATGCTGGCGGAGCGTTGTGTCGCTTTCGACTTTGCCAACCGGCGCCTTTCAGTTGGCGCCACAGGCGGATTTGCGGGCGAAAAAGGCTGGGAGCGCGTTTCGCTTATACACGGGTCGAACCGCGAACTCCTTGTGGACGCCTCTGTGATGGACCTCGCAAATATGCCTATGGTCTTCGATTTGGGGAGTTCAACGGCGTTAATGCTGGCCCCGTCTTATGTAAGTGATCACCGACTCCTTCAAGGAGTTCGTCAGTCCACAGCTGCGATCGGAGGCATCGACGGCATAACGAGTGCCACCACGTTCATTACCGATCGAGTTAAATTAGGTAAAGTTCCGATCCGGGCCGCCCCGACGCTTTCCCCCACAACTTGGCTTTCCACCAGTGCCGTCGGAAGCATAGGACTACCTTTAATCGCACAGTTCGATGTGGTGCTTGACGTTTCAGCCGGCCAGCTTTGGCTCAGGCCGGCCCAGCGGGGCTTACCAATGCTAGAGGATCACAGCGGCTTTGGATTGGCGCTTACCAAAGACGAACTCCACGTTGTTCATGTAGCGAAAAACAGCCCCGCTGCCCAAAGCGGCTGGGGCGTTGGAGATGGCATTCTCGCAATCAATGGTCGCGATATCGATTCATCATATACTTTCGACCATCATTGGCGGTGGCGCTTCATGAAGCCCGGTACGATCGTGGCGTTGAAGGATCACTTAGGGCGGACGCGCGACCTTTGTCTGGCCGATTATTATTAAAACGACCACCAGAATGAGGTTGCCAAAGAACCAAACAACGACGTCGCGACCGATGCCGCGCCTGCTAAGCGCAATGCCGATGCCGATGATGAATGTCACCGGATATGAATCATGTTGAGTAGCAACCTATGCTCCGGAGGCCCATCCCACAGGATTTTTCGTCTGAGATCACTGTACATCGACCGTAGTTAGACGGCGATCGTTGTTAGATATCCAAATCAAGCTAAGATCGCGACGGGCTAGGTAATCGACGCGATTAATGTTGAGGCGCGCGCTGAAACGCCCCGTCGCACGAGGAACTTTACCAAGTTCGCCAAGTTAGAAGCTAACGAGACCAGATCCGTGCCCAATGCGAACAAAGCTCCGACCATCAAATTGTGGGCGAGCCAAAACGGTGCGCCTGCCAGGAAAATGCCTTTCATCCGCGTCGTTGAGGTCTGAAGTCTTGCGAGACTGCCCAACGAACTGCCGGCAAATGCCAAAGCCGACGGGATGCCGTGCCAAGTCACAACCGAGAGGAAGGCCAACAAAATGAGGGTCGCTCCATAAAGTCTCTTAACCACGTAGCGATCGCGCACTGACGCGGAGATGACGAGCTGCGAGCATGAAATGAGGCACGCTATCGCAGCGGTGGGCGAGCCCAGCATCAGGAAATAGAGCGCGAATGCGGCAGCACCCGCGCTCTGGATTTTGACCACCGTTCGGTAGTCACCGAAAAATGGCCAGCTGACGACACACAAAAGAGCCACGCAGCCGAAGGCAGTGGCAATCATGACAGCCACCGTGCGGTTCTTCCAATCTTGATCTGCGTTTCGCGCCCAGCTCTCTCGTTTCTCATAGCTGAAGCGTGAAGGAACGAGGTTAATTACGCTTTAATGGCCTTCAAGAAATGAGCTTTTTAAGGCTTCTTTTGGATCGCCGTCACCTCACCGGCACTGCCAACCAGCGTGAGATCAAAATCGACCTTGTCGCCGACCTTCACGGCATCCGTGATCGTCGGCGCTGCCTTGAACGCCATCGTCATCGCCGGCCATTTGGCTTCTGGAATTGCACCATGATTGAGGGTGATCATCCCGGTGGCCTTGTCGATCGCGGTGACCGTGCCATGCCCCTTGGCCTTTATCGGCGCGGCTGCCGAAGGCTCCATCGCCATATTGCCCACGTCACCACTCATCGCGGCGCTGGGTGCTGCCTCGTTGGTCGCGGCCGCGACCGGCGCCTCCGCCTTTTTGCCGCATGCAGCAGTCAGGGCGGCGAGGCCAACGGCGATCGTCAATCGTGCATGCTTCATGGTCTTCTCCTTCATGGTAAAACGGGTTCGTGCGCGGGCTTGGTTTTCGGCCGCCGAAGCAGCAGATAGGCGGCAGGCAGGACAAACATCGACAACAGCGGCGCGGTCAGCATACCGCCAATCATCGGCGCGGCGATTCGGCTCATGACTTCGGATCCGGCCCCTGATCCGAACAGGATCGGCAGCAGGCCCGCTAGGATGACGGCTACCGTCATCGCCTTGGGCCGGACCCGCAAAAGCGCCCCTTCGCGCACGGCAGTTTTCACCTGATCGGCGTCGGGAGCCCCGCCCCGCTCCTCAAGCGCATTCTTAAGGTAGATCAGCATCACCACGCCGAATTCGGCGGAGACGCCCGCCAAGGCGATGAACCCGACGCCGGTCGCGACCGACTGGTTGAAACCTAGAAGATAGAGGATCCAGAAGCCGCCCGTCAGTGCGAACGGCAAAGTGCCCATGATTAGCGCGGCTTCATCGAACCGTCCGAAAATCAGGTAAAGCAGTACGAAGATGATCAACAGCGTTGCCGGTACGACCAATTTTAGCTTGTCGACTGCCCTCTCGAGGTATTCGAACTGGCCAGAATAAGCGAGGCTGACGCCGGGCGAAAGCCTGACCTGTTTCGCCACCGCGCGTTGCAGGTCGCCGACTACCGAGGCGAGGTCGCGCCCGCGCACGTCGACATAGACCCAGGTCGAGGGCCGTGCGTTCTCGGTCTTGAGCATCGGCGGCCCCTCTGCGATCGATATATTTGCCACCGTGCCAAGCGTGATCTGTTGTCCCGACGGGGTCAGAACCGGCAAGGTGCGCAGCCCTTCAAGGCTGTCGCGCAGCTCACGCGGATAGCGCACGCTGATCGGATAACGCGCAAGCCCCTCCACTGTCTCGCCGATCGTCTCCCCGCCGATCGCGCCCGAGACGATCGCCTGAACGTCGGCGACGTTCAACCCGAGCCGAGCGGCGGCCGCCCGGTTGATGTCGACGTCGACATAACGTCCACCAGTCAGCCGTTCGGCGAGCGCCGAGCTGACGCCGGGTACGGTCTTGGCCACCGCCTCGACGTCATGCGCGACGCGATCAAGCTGGGCGAGATCGGCACCCGACACCTTGACCCCGATCGGGCTCTTGATGCCGGTGGCGAGCATATCGATGCGATTCCTGATCGGCGGCACCCAAACATTGGCGAGGCCGGGGAGCTTCACCGTGCGATCAAGCTCCTCGACCAGCTTGTCGGGCGTCATCCCCGGCCGCCACTGATCGCGTGGCTTGAACTGGATCGTGGTCTCGAACATCTCCAGCGGCGCCGGATCGGTTGCAGTCTCCGCGCGCCCGGCCTTGCCGAACACGCTCTCGACCTCAGGCACGGTCTTGATCAGCCGATCGGTCTGCTGGAGCAGTTGCGACGCCTTCGCCGCCGAAAGGCCGGGAAGCGCTGACGGCATGTAGAGCAGGTCGCCCTCGTCCATATTCGGCATGAACTCACCGCCAAGGCGTGTGAGCGGCCAGGCCGTGGTCGCAAAGGCGAGTGCCGCGATCAGCAGCACTGTCTTCGGTCGCTGCATCGTCCAGTCGAGCGCGGGTCGATAGATATTGGTCAGCCAGCGATTGACCGGGTTCGACTGCTCGGGCGGGATTTTTCCCCGGATCAGCAAACCCATCAGCACCGGCACCAGGGTCACCGACAGGATCGCCGCTGACGCCATCGCATAGGTTTTGGTGAAGGCGAGCGGTGCGAACAGCCTGCCCTCCTGTCCTTCGAGCGTGAACACGGGAATGAAGGACAGCGTGATGATCAGCAGGCTGAAGAACAGCGCCGGTCCGACCTCGGCAGCAGCTTCGGTGATGACGATCCAGCGCATTTCGCCTTCGAGATGCTTGTCCGGGTGATCCTGCTCCCAGCGCTCGATCTTCTTGTGGGCATTCTCGATCATGACCACGGCCGCATCGACCATCGCACCGATGGCAATGGCGATGCCGCCGAGCGACATGATGTTGGCGTTCACCCCCTGGAACCGCATCACGGTAAATGCCGCGAGGACGCCCAGCGGCAAGGTCAGGATCGCGACCAGCGCCGAGCGAACATGCCAGAGGAACAGGCCGCAGACGATCGCGACGACGATGAACTCCTCGATCAGCTTGTGGGTGAGATTCGCGACGGCGCGGTCGATCAACTGTGAACGGTCATAGACCGTCACCACATCGACGCCGGGCGGCAGACTCTTCTTGAGGTCCGCCAGCTTGTCCTTGACCGCCGCGATCGTTTCCCGGGCGTTCTTGCCCGAGCGCAATATCACCACGCCGCCGGCGACCTCGCCTTCGCCGTTCAATTCGGCGATGCCGCGCCGCATTTCGGGGCCGATCTGGATCGTGGCGACATCGCCTAGCCGCACGGGCACGCCGCCCGCAGCGGTTCTGAGCGGGATCGCGCGGAAATCGTCGAGCGTCTTCAGATAGCCCGAGGCGCGGACCATATATTCGGCCTCGGCCATCTCCAGCACCGAGCCGCCCGCTTCCTGATTGGCCTGCTGGATCGCCTGGACCGCTTGGCTGTGGGTAATCCCATAGGCGGCGAGCTTCACCGGATCGAGCAGCACCTGGTACTGCTTCACCATCCCACCGATGCTGGCAACCTCGGCGACGCCCGGGACGGTCTTCAACTCGTAGCGCAGGAACCAGTCCTGAAACCCGCGAAGCTGGGCAAGATCGTGCCGGCCGGTTTTGTCAACCAGCGCATATTCATAGACCCAGCCGACCCCGGTCGCGTCTGGACCGAGCGCACTACGCGCGCTCGCCGGCAATCGTCCCTGCACCTGGTTGAGATATTCGAGTACGCGGCTGCGCGCCCAATAGAGATCGGTGCCGTCCTCGAAGATCACATAGACGAAGCTGTCGCCGAAGAAGGAATAGCCGCGCACCGTCTTGGCGCCGGGGACCGAGAGCATGGTGGTGGTGAGCGGATAGGTGACCTGATTCTCGACGATCTGCGGCGCCTGTCCCGGATAGCTGGTGCGGATGATGACCTGGGTGTCGGAGAGATCGGGCAGCGCGTCGATCGCGGTCGATCGCACCGCCCAGACGCCTACACCGATGAGGGCCAGCACGCCGATCAGGACGAAGAAGCGGTTCTTGACCGACCAGCGGATGAGATGGGCGATCATTGGTCGGCAACCTTCGCCATACGCCGGATCGTCGGTCCGGCCGGTGGCTGGTCGAAGCCGAAGCGGACGCGATCGCCAGTCTTCAGGCCCCGCGCGATCTTCGGGTCTGGAAGTTGGAAGGTCATCGTCATTGCCGGCCAGCCGATGGCGGGCACCGGCTCATGGCTGAGCGTCACCGAAGTGGTGGTGATCTGTTCGATCTTGCCGACGGTCTCGTACAGCGCGGCTACAGCTGTGGGTTTGGCAATTGCCGGCGGCGCGCTGCCACCGATCGGCCGCGCTTCGACGCCGGACAAACTCGCCTCGGAGTCGATCAGGAACTGGCCCGAGGCGACGATCTTTTCACCTTCGCTGAGGCCAGCCAATATCTCGGTATCGTCACCGGATTCGCGCCCGGTTTGTACCTCGGCGGGGCGGTAACGCCCCTTGTCGAGCGCGAGCATCACCAACGTCCGCTTGCCGGTGCGGATCAGCGCCTCGGACGGCACCAGCAATGCCGGCTGCGTACTGCCGCCGAACGACACGGTCGCGAACATGCCGGGCCGCAAGCGCCCGCCGCGGTTGGGCAGCTCGATCCGCACCGTGAGCGTCCGGCTGTCGACCTGAGTCGTGGGCAGGATCGCCGAGACACGCCCGGAGATGGTTTCGCCGGGGAAGGCTGCAAGCGCGGCTCGCACCGCTTGTCCAGGCTTCAAGGGACCGGCGACCGCTTCGGGCACGGCGGCATTCAACCAGACGGTGCCGAGCCCGTTGACCTCGGCAAGCGTCTGGCCTGCCATCAAGGTCATGCCGCCCCGCACGTTCAACGTCTTGATCACGCCGCCCGTGGGCGTGGAGATGGTGATCACATTATGCGGTCGTCCGGTTTGCTCGACCGATGCGATCGTGCCGGAGGGCATGCCGAGCAGCATGAGCCGTTGACGCGCGGCCTGGATCAGAGCGGCGTTGCCGGTGCGGCGGACCGCCAGAAACTCGGTCTGTGCGCCGCCCCATTCCGGCACCAGAACATCGGCAAGCGGCGCGCCTGCACCGATCACATCACCAGGTGCGCGGCCATAGACACGGGAAACGAAGCCGCCTGCACGCGCCTGAACGATCGCAACGTCGCGCTGGTTGAAGTCGATCGTGCCGGTGGCGGTGAGACTGCTCGCCAATTCGCCGCGCCGCACAGCCACCGTTCGCATCCCGAGCGCCTGGGAGGCGGACGGGTCGATCGATATTCCCGGCTGTGCCGCGCTTGCCCCCACCTCATCCGCATAGCGCGGGATTGTTTGCATTCCCATCGACGACAGGCCTGGACCGTCATGATGCTCAGCGGGGATCATCGGGTCATACCAATAGAGGATCTTGCGTGCCGGCGGTTTGGCGGCCGTAGCGTCGGGTGATCCTCCTCTCCATTCAGAGATGGTGAAACCGACCCCGCCAGCGGCGACCGCGAGCAGCGCCGCGGCACCGAAAAGGCCGCCCCGAGGGATTGTGAAATGGCTCATTGCGATTCGCTCCGATACGTAAGGTTCAGTCGAACACCGTCAGCAGCGACAAGGGCTTCACGGTCGAGAGTGTTGAGGGTGACGTCGGCAAGGGCCGCATAGGCATCCGCGATATCGACAAGATTGGCGCGACCTGCCCCGTAGCTTGCCGTCTCCAACGTCACCCGCTGCTCGGCGAGTGGCAGCAATGTGTCCCGCGCGCGCAGCCACTGTTCATGATGCATGATATGGTCCGCAAGATCGGTTTCGAGATCAGCGGCCAGCGCCCGCAGGGCCGCGTCGCGTTCGGCCAGGATGCGTCCGGCATTCTCCTGGGCCGCCGCAATGCCCGCATTCTGTCGACTGCGGGTGAAGAAGGGCAGACTGACCGTCACACCGGCTGACACATAATCTCCAAAACGAGGGTCGCGGCGTTGATAGGCAAGGTTCACCCCGAAGTCGGAACGGCGGTTGGCATCGGCCATACGCACATCGGCCATTGCCTGACCGGACTGGGCGTCGATCATTGCCATGGTGGGAAGGCGATCCAGGCCAGCGCGCAGTTCGGCCCCATCGACAGGGAAGTCGGGAATAGATCCGGCAATTTCAGGCGCCGGGTCACCCGTCCATCGCGTCAGAGCAGCCCGTGCCCGCGCTATGTTTGAGACCAGTTCGCTGCGACGATCTTCTAATGAGGCGATAGCCTGTCGGCCGGCAAGAGTCTGCGCAGGCCGGGCATTGCCCGACGCGACGGCACTGGGCGTTGTCCGCACCACGCGCTCCAGACGGGCTAGAAGATCATCAAGCGCGGTCAGCCGGCGCTCGGCATAGGCAAGGTTGATCCAGGCAAGCGCAGTGCCGACCTCAACCGAACGCGCCTCAAATGCGGTGTCGGCATCTGCAGCCTTGATATCGCTGTCAGCGCGGGCGCGTTGCGCACGGCGCTTGGCGAGGTTGGGAATATCCTGGGACACGCCCACCCGCGCCATCGTGAAATTGTCCTGCCCGGGAGCAAACGCCAATGGCCCCGAGATCGGGAAACTGTCGAGCCCAACGGCCAGAGTCGGATCAGGTAGCGATCCGGCGCCGCCACGAGCGGAACGAGCGGCCTCGGCGGCGAGCGCCTTGGCCTTGATCGACGGCGCTTCCTGCCGCGCGCGCTGGAGCGCAGCGTCGAAAGTGAGGGGACCAGCGAATGCAACGCCGGGGATCGCCGCGAGCAGCGGCAGACAAACAAACAATCGCATGGAAAACTCCTGATCGGAGGATCAGGCCGGCGTCGCGCACTCTGGCAGGCATGTCAGTGGCGGCGGGATGGGGGCAATCCCGCCGCCACTGCTGGCCTGGCCGTCTATGCGACCTTACACGGCCAGAGGCTGTGCCTAGCCGGCCGAGGGAGCCGACGAAGGCGATGCCATGCTATGCATCTCCTTCATGCAGTCCGCCGCGCTCATCTTCATCATGTCGCAGTTGCAGTTCGCCATCTGCGGAGCATCGGGCACCCAGACGCGACGGGGGCTCATAGATGGCGCACGCGGGCCATAGTTTGGCGATTGACGCCATTCATAATGGCCAGACTGCGAGTTTGTGTTGGGTTCGCCGGCGAAAGCGGCAACGGGAGCGGCAAGCGCAATGCCCAGCAGGGCATAGAAAACACGGTTCTTCATGACTGTAATCCTTGGGCAAAATATCGTGGTAGCCGCGGGTCAGACAGGATTTTCAGATGCGCGATAGACGCAAGAATCCTGTCAGCCTGGCAGCCGGTGTCGATCAGCCAAGGAGAGTCGGTGGTTCCGGTTCGGGAGTGAGGTCACTGCCGTGCAGGACAGTGATGGTTGCCCAGAAGGGCAGAGCTGGACTGGCTTCGCGTGCTTCCAGCATAGGCGCGTCATTACGAACGGCCAGCGGAACGACGCAGCCCATGGCCGCGATGCATTCCAGGGTTATGCCCTTGCAAGGCTTCTGAGCAGGTTGTTGCTGCTGTGCCATTATCTTCATGCAGTCTTCCGACATCCCAGCCACGGCCTGCACAGACGTGGCCATTGGGGCGGACATCGCAGGCGGAGCGGACGCAAAGGCCGCCGCTTGGCCAATCAAGCCAACCATGGCTCCCAGAAGGAGAAGAAGTTGCAAAACGCGTTTCACAGCCGTTATTTATTACGCCTCGTAGCATCAAAGATCAACGAGATGGTCACCCGCCGTGTCGGGCAAATACCGTCTGACCCGCCGATCCGAAGGCGATGACAGAGTAGGGTTGTGGTTTTTGGCCGGGGACTTCCATCCCCGGAGAACCCAGCGGCATGCCCGCTACGGCCAATCCCTTTACGCCCTTCGGGCGCTTCGCGATCGCGCGCTTCATGTCGGCAATGGGAACGTGGCCCTCGAAAACTATGCCATCGACAATTGCAGTATGGCATGATGCCAGCGCAGCGGGCACGCCTTGAGCGCGTTGAAAGCGGCCGCGTTGCTGGTCGTCGACGATATTGACGCTTTGTCCAAATTGTCTGCGCACCTGGGCCGCCCACTGTTCGCAGCAACCGCAACCAGAGTCACGATGCATGATGATCGGGGCAGCTTCGGCGCTGGCGACGGAGAAGGCTGCTATGAACGCAGCGAGGGCAAATTTGAGTGTCATACGATCCCTTATTGGTTCCCCCGCCCCTGGGCGGGGGAGGAAAGGTCTATTGGGCGCGCTTGTTGTGGGCTCTCAGCCAGCCTTGAAGCTCGCCCACTTCTCGCGTTTGCTCGGTGATTGACTTGTTCGCCATCATTCGGACCTGCGCGTCCTTGGTGTCGCGCAAAACGATGCGTGACATCGCAATCGCACCGCGATGATGCTCGATCATCTTGCGCACCCAGGTCTCCGTTGCATCGCTGCCCGTGGCGGACATCATCTTCTGATGCATCTCCATTTCTGCAGGCGGGTAAGGATTGGCTGGCGTGGGGTTCATGGTCTGGCGCATGTCCATCTTGCTATGGTCCATGCCCTGCATTTGGGCGATCGCCGGCGCGGCCACCAATCCAGCGATGATGATGGGGACTATTTTCTTCACAATTCTCTCCTCAGCGCCCCGCATTGATAATACGCATGGGCGCGCCATTTCCCTCGTGAGGCGGCACAAAATTTACGGGAACGGGAGCGCGAAGCCTACTTGCGGGCTAGAATAGCCTTCATTTCATCGATTTCGCGGCGCTGAGATTCCTCGATGCCGCTGCACAGACGAACGATTTCCGGATCCTTCAAGGAGGCCTCGCGGCACATCAGGATCGCGCCCGAATGATGCGGGATCATCGATCGGAGGAATGCTGTATCGCCGATCGTTGTTTGCGTGCGGATGAGGGCAAATGATCCGGCGAATATCGCAACTGACCCTAATATAAGGGCCGCGTTTGCCTTTTTCGACGGGAACATATGGCCCATCGCGAGGACCATCAGCACCACCATGGGCGCCACCATCATTAGCGTCATGTAGAGCATATTCAGGTTGTTGTAGAAGCTCCCCAAGCTGTCGATCATGACGAACATCACCAGATACATGATGACGCCGCCAACCAAGGTCTGCAGGGCGAGGCTCGCATAGGCATTTTTCATCATTGGTCGTCTCCTTTGGCCCCCGCCCCGATCCTGCTTGACTATTCAACCCGTGCGGCGTCGCTTTCGCGGCCACCGAAGATACAAAAGTGCCGAACCCGCGATCGCCAATGCGAGACCACCTGCGGCAAACGCCATCAACCACGGCGTGTTGAAATTTTCGTGGTTTTTCCAATCCATGATGTGGAGCGCCCAGAAGAAATCGAACAGGCGCCACGTTCCATTTCTCACAGCGACGATCCGACCACTATTCTGGGCAACATAGACGCGGGTCGCTTCGCGGTCAGGGAAGTCCACCCGCCAGGCCGGCAGGACGCCCTTGAATTCTGGGGTCGACGCCACAACCAGGCGCACGCTCGGCGGCTCCGACGTACCACGGTAGGCCTGTATCGCCACCGCGCGAGCCATCGCAGCGTTCACGGGACCAAGTCGACGACCTGTTTCTGCATCGTGGAGTGAGATCGTCCCATCGATAGACTCGACCTCCGCAATCTCGCGGCCGAGCAGCGCGCGATATCGGACTTCACGCACGGGTCTGGTCGCCGCGCGCAACACTAGGTCCAACGGCGCGCGCGATCTCGACTGTTCCAATATCGCCGGCGACGATCGCTCGACGAGATGTTCACCGCGGACTCGCTCGATCGGCAACAGGCTCATGACAAGACCGCTCGCAAACCAAAGCAGCAGCTGGACGCCGATAACCAGGGCTAACCAGCGATGAACGCGGCTAGCCCCGATGTGGAAGCGGAGTTTGGCGCTTCTCAGAACCAGGTCCGAACACCGATTACAAAGCTGGCCGCCTTCACGTCCCCTCCGTCTGAGCGTGCATAGTCCGCCGTCCGCCCGAACTTTCGGTCGTAAGAAACGCCGATGTAGGGGGCAAATTCGCGGCGCAGTTCGTAACGCAAACGCAGTCCCAATTCGGCGTTCGTGATGCCCGCTCCAATCCGCGTCTCCGGGACATTTTGTGCTGAAAGGTTCACTTCCAGGCGCGGCTGGAGAATGAGGCGTTGCGTGATACGCTGATCATAATAGCCCTCGATCCGCCCCAACACCTCGCCTTTGTTCGACAGAAACAGGGCAGCCTCGGTCTCAAACCAGTAAGGCGCCACCCCCTCAATACCGATCGTCGCATAAGTACGGGATGGGTTGGGTTTGAAATCGTAACGGACACCCGCCTGGAGGTTCCAATAAGGGTCGAGTGCACGACTGTAGAGCGCCTGAACTTCTGCGGTCTCCATGTAGGTGCCGCTTCTGCCAGCAAGAACGCCCTCACCCTCTGTCTTGACCACCAGCCGATCGAGATCCTTGCCGAACCACGCCTCCCCGTCCCACCGATAGCCGTCGCGGCCGTTACGGACCTGATATTCCGCCAGATTGAACAGGATCATCGAGCTGGATGAGCCGCCATGTTCCTTATGCAGCATGGTACGCGAAGCCGCCATCTCGCCGTTTTTGTAGACGCGGTCGGCATAGTTGTCGGTAGGAGGTTGGGGTGCAGGGGCGTTGCCGGGCATGAGACTGGTGCCACCAGCGCCATGGGCTGCCATCGGCCCATCCATCGCCATGCCGGGCATCGACGACATATCGTGCTGCATCGGCTGACCGCCGGGTGCCGCCTGCATGTCCATGCCGGGCATGTCGTGTTTCATCGTACCGCCCGCCCCATCGGGCATGGTCATGCCAGGCATGCCGGACATGTCGTGGCCGGCATGCGGGTCAGCCGTTGGAGGCGTCTTGTCACCGGGCATCTCCATGCCGGACATAGCCCCCATGCCCGACATGTCGTGCGGCGCCGACTTGGGTTTTGCTGCCGGTGCCCGGCGCTTCGGGGTGGCAGGCTTGCCCTTAGCCGTGGGCGCAGCGGCGCGCCTGGGCTGGCTTGCTGGCTTGGCCACCGGCTTTTTCTTCGCCGCTGGCTGAGCAGCAGGCATGTTCATGCCCGGCATATTCTGCATCGACTGCGCGCTGACTGGGGTCGCCAAGGCGAGCGGGGCCGCGCCGATCAGAAGGAGAAGCGACTTCATGCGGCATCTCCCCGGGGACGGACAGAGACGACGCGCATCATCCCGGCATGCATGTGATAGAGCATATGGCAGTGAAACGCCCAGTCGCCGACTGCGTCTGCGGTGACGTCGAAACTTACCTTGCCTCCTGGTGCGACATTGACGGTGTGTTTGCGCGGCGAATACTCGCCATGCCCGGTCACCAGCTCGAAGAAATGCCCATGAAGATGGATCGGGTGCGACATCATCGTGTCATTGACGAGCGTGACGCGGACCCTTTCGTTTTCGATAAAGGGAATGGGCTCGCGCTTGTCACTGAGCTTCACCCCATCGAACGACCACATATAGCGTTCCATATTCCCGGTCAGGTGGATTTCCATCGCGCGGTCTGGCGCGCGAACATCGGGGTTGCGCTCCACCGCCATGAGATCGCGATAGACAAGAACCCGGTGGCCAACGTCTTCGAGACCCTGTCCCGGTTCTCCCGTGCGATCCATCGGCATGGGCGAGATCGTCTGGACACCCGGTCCCATCTTAACCTGCGGCGCTTTGCTGGCGTCGCGCATGTTCATGCCGCCCATTCCGCCCATCGCCATGCCGCCCATTGTATCACCGGACCCGCTGCCCATTCCGGGCATGTTGGCCATGGAACTATCCGCCGGTTTTTGCATGCTTGGCATCGACGCGCCGGCCCCCATATCCATGCCTGCCATCCCGCCCGCGGCAGCTCCGCCGGCAGACATGTCATGCCCCATTGCTGCGTGGTCCATGCCGGACATGCCGCTCATATCCATGTCCCCCATGCCCATGTCCTTCATATCGGCAAGGGGCCGCTTGCGGAGCGGCGGAACTTCGGCCGTCATGCCTTCACGCGGAGCCAGTGTGGCGCGTGCCATGCCCGAACGATCAACGGATTCACCGACCAGCGTGTAGGCGCGATCATCGGTCGGAGTAACGATGACATCATAGGTCTCGGCAACCGCGATCTGAAACTCGTCGACCTCGACCGGCCTGACATTGAGCCCGTCGGCCTGAACAACCGTAAGTTTGAGACCGGGAATCCGGACATTGAACGTCGTCATCGCGGAGGCATTGACGAAACGCAGGCGAACGCGCTCACCTGGCTTGAAAAGCGCGGTCCAGTTGTCCCGTGGGCCATGCCCATTCACGAGATAGGTATAGGTCGAGCCCGTGACATCGGACACGTCGGTCGGATCCATCCGCATATTGCCCCAGTCAAGTCGGTCCTTGAGGGGTTGGTCTTCCTTGGCCAGCAAACCGGCCAGCGTTTGCCGCTGATAATTGAAATAGCCACCGCCGACCTGCTTGAGCTTCCGGAAAATTGCGTGCGGATGCATCTGGCTATGGTCGGAGAGCACGATGACATGCTCTCGATCCGACTGAATCGGATCCTCGCCTTCCGGGTCGATGACAATCGGTCCGTAATGACCTAACTGCTCCTGCAGCCCCGAATGGCTATGATACCAATAGGTGCCAGCCTGGACGATGGGGAACTCATAGACAAAGGTCGACTTGGGCTTGATGCCGGGGAAGCTGATGCCGGGCACGCCGTCGAACTGGAACGGCAAAAGCAGGCCGTGCCAGTGGATCGAGCTGTCTTCCTCGAGATCGTTGATCACCGACAGGCGGACGTTTTGGCCCTGACGCAGACGGATGAGGGGCGCAGGCACAGTGCCATTGATGCCGATGGCATGGCTTTGTCGGCCGTCGATCATCATCATCTGATGCGCGATCTTGAGCGTGATATCGTTCCCGCTGACCGTTGGCAGTGGCTTGGCAATCCCGGACGAAATGGGTTGAGCCCATGCCGGCAGCCATGCCGACAATGCGAGGCCACCGCCGGCCAGCGCAGCGCCGCGGAAAAGGTCGCGGCGGTTCAATCCGGGGGACATAATATCTCCTTGTTCAACGTGCAGCACTTTGGGTCTGAAAAGACGCTTAAGCGCGGTATCTCTTTATCCTTACGCGCGAGCAGCGCGCACCCCTCATTCCTCAGCGAGTATTTCTGCGAGGCGCGCGCGCGCGCGATACAGGCGCGTCTCCACAGCCTTGCTACTGACGGAAAGCGCTTTGGCGGCCTCTGATTGACTGAGCCCTTCGACGGTCCTGAGCATCAGGACTTCACGCAACGTGGCAGGCAATGCGCTGATCGCCGCCGACAGTCGCTCCACCTCTATTTTCGATTCAGCACTGGCATGTGCGGAGGGTGCGTCATCCGGCACTTGCTCAATCTCATCATCCGACGGCGCGGAGCCAAATGTGAAGAGCTGCCGCACCCTCTGGCGGCGGCGGCAATCGCGACATTTGTTAATCGCGATCCGGGATAGCCAGGCGCGCAACGGACGCGCACCATCATATTTCCGCAGATGGCTGAACGCGGATACAAAGCAGTCCTGCGTGAGATCAAGTGCTTCCTCGGCATTCCCGACCAGGCCGCGCACCAGTCGAAATATCGCTGTCTGGTGCCGACGCATAATCTCGGCGAAAGCCGACTGCCGACCGGCAAGCGTCAGTGCCGCTAGTTCACCGTCCGAACACGCCTGGAGATCCAGACTCACCGTGCATCGTCGGTGAGCGCATGAACCACCGCCTGATCGAAGGTCTTGGCCTGATCGGGGCGAAGGATTTGCCGCATGGCGAAGATGTGCCCGAGCGTTTCCTTTTGCAGTTCGCCCATTGCCTGATGCGACTGATCGACGGCCGCGGTCACACGCGGCCCTTCGCCATGTTCGACCTCGATCGCGGCTGCGAGACGCGCATTGTCCGATCGCAGTTCAAGCTCCAGCGCGCGCCGACGCACGGCGAAACCCTGCTCTAGCAGCTCGATCTTGGCCTTCTGACGATCATCCAGATCGAGCTTGCTGTGCAAGACATCGTGGAGCTCGACGCCGGCTGCCTTGGGCTGCGGGAAAAAGTAGCGGCCCAGGAACACGCCCGCAACCGCCGATGCAAAGGCGACGATGGCGACGAGGAGGAGCAATTTGGGCTTCATTGAGAACCTACCAGCAGCGTCGAAGGGGCAAGCGGATTTGATGGCCCGAAAGGCGATAGCGTGACCGACGCCTCGGCACGCGGCGTAAAGCCATTGCTGGCGATACCCAGCAGTACCGCTCCGAAAGCCGCGACCGCACCGAGACGGAATTGAGACGCGGTCGAAACCTGCGGCAATGCCGCTATGCGTCGGAACACAGCATCCTCCAGACCAATCAGCCCCGGATGCGTCGGTTCGTTGCGTAAGCGGCTCAGCAGCCGGTCCAGGTCGGTATCCATCGAAAAGTCCAATCCTCAATCAATCCGGGGCAACGGCCCAGGACGTGTTCTTTACTTTCCCCTCTATCAGCCTGTCCGCCAAAGCATCGCACATAGCGGGCAGATCTGAGCAACAGCGACGGAGCAGCCGCAACGCTATGGCGCCGTCTTCGTCATGCCGGGCATATCCTTCATCATCGCGTCATGGTCTTCGGGCGCACTGGCTATTGCCGCCTGATATTGGGCGGGTGACATACGCGGAAGTTGCCTTACGAAAGCCACCATATCCCAGATCAGTTCGTCGCTATGGGTCTTACCCCAAGCTGGCATCGCGGTCAGCTTGACTCCATGCTTGATGATCCAGAATTGCTCCTTTGGCGATCTTTGCTCCTCGCGGGAAAGCTCCGGCGCCCTCGGATAGAGTCCCTGGCTGATTTCGGACTTTTCCAGTCCTGGCCCGAGATGGCAGCCGCTGCACATCTCGGTGTAGAGCCCCGCCCCGCTCTGCAGCCGCTTCACGTCCCCAAGGTTGGCCGGGACATTCACATCACGAGATCGCACGGCGATGGAACGATCTCGGAGCTGCTCGATCAGCCAATAGACCGGTTTGGTGTGCGGCGAATCCGCCCCGATGTCATAGGCACCCACATAGACGACGATCCCCGCTAGCGCGCCGCCGACCAGCGCTGTCGCAGCGATAAAACCTACACTTGGAAAGTGCCTGCGCAGCCAAGTCGTCCTAGCATTCTCCATAGCTTCCTCCCGAGCGGCAGCGTCCCTTGGATCCGGGTGGTTCTCACACCCATCCAATTGTCCATACGCACTGCAAGCTTCGATCCCTCATCTGTCGCGCAGATCTCATTCGCAAATCCCGCCGGGGTTCTGATTTGCAGAATTCTTGCGCGCCTGATGAGGGGTGGCGCCGCGTGGTGCGTAATTCGATGTGTCGGCAGTCTCGCCGCCCATGGAGAAATCGATGTTTCGTAAAACAATCTTTGCCGTCGCCATGGCGGCGTCTGTCCTCACCGCTACCGCTGCGCAGGCTCACCCTAAGCTCAATGCCGCCACCCCTGCCGCAAATGCCGTGGTCGCCGCCCCGACCAGAATTCAGCTCGTCTTTTCTGAAGCGCTCGTCGCACAATTTTCCGGGCTCGACCTGACGATGACCGAAATGCCAGGCATGAAGATGGCGCCGATGAAGATGAACGGCGTCAAGGCCACCGTGGGCGCCGATGGCAAGACGCTCGTCGCGACGCTTGCCAAGCCGTTGCCGGTTGGAACCTACAAGGTCGACTATCACGTCGTCTCTGCTGACACCCATCGCATCCAGGGCAGCTACACCTTCAAGGTCCAGTAAGACCGTGCCGGACATCATAGCGATCGCAGTGAGGCTGGGACTTTTCCTCGATCTCATGCTCCTCTTCGGGTTGCCGATGTTCGGCCTCTACACGTTGCGCGGGACTGAGCGGGCATCCGGCTCGGTCCTGCGTTTCCGGTCGGTGTTGGCGACAATCGCGCTGGCCGGTATCGTATTATCTATCCTGGGCATGATGGTCCTGGCGGCCTCGATGGGGGGCGTGCCACTCGATCAGGTAGACCGCGCCACGGTCAATCTTCTCATATCGGGCACTGCGATCGGGACGGTCTGGCAGGTACGGGTCGCGGCCCTCCTGCTCGTGCTCTATTTTTCCATCGTCGGTTGGCGGCGTCCCGCTTTCGCCCTGTGGTCGCTGTCAGCGACCGCCGCTGTCGCTCTGGCGACCTTGGCCTGGACGGGGCATGGCGCTGCCGACGAAGGCTTGCGGGGATGGGTCCATCTTGGTGCCGATATCATCCATCTCTGGGCAGCTGGCATCTGGGTAGGCGCGTTGTTCGCGCTTTGCCTCCTCGTTTTCCGCCCTGCCGCGCGCATGGCGGTGGATCACATTCACCTCTCGCACCGCGCGCTGGATGGATTTGCGAAGGTCGGATCGGTGGTCGTGGCGCTGCTTATCGTGTCGGGTTTGATCAATAGTTGGATACTGATCGGCCCCTCCAATCTGGGATCAATGTTTACCAGCCTCTATGGCCTGCTGCTGGTGGCAAAGCTGCTGCTGTTCGGCTTGATGCTGTTGCTGGCGGCGGCCAATCGCTACTTTCTGACGCCGTCGCTCGCGGCGGCGATCGAGACAGGCAACACCTCCTCGGCGATAGGGTCGCTCCGCCGCAGCCTCGCAATCGAGACCGGCTGCGCCGTTACCATTCTTATCTTAGTTGCCTGGTTGGGGCTGTTGGCGCCACCTGCCTCCGGGATGTAAAAGGCATCAAGGCAGCGCGCGCGATATCGCCTTGATCGCCTTTAGACCCGAGCCAAACCGGGAAATCGCCTCCTTGTGCCGTTCGAGCTCGCCATAGGGAAGATAGGCGATTTCGAGGTCCGCGATCCGGTTGAACGCGGGCCTTGCGATTTGCGCGCGGACTTCGCTTTCGCGAGCGTCAGGAGCGACAAGAAACAATCCGGCTGTCGCGTGAAGATCGCTGCCGCTCAGCGCAAGGTCCAGCATCCGGACGATACCCGAATAGATGGAGGTCGAATGTTCGACTTCGAAGGCTGCCGCGACCCGGTCGCCGCCTTGCTCCAGCCACAAAACATCGATGAGGCGGATCGCATCCGCTCCCGTCGATGTCGAAATGGAAGTTGGCAGGCTCTCGAGGCACCCCTCCCCCAAGCGCACCCCGTCATGCAGCCGTCCCCGGTCATTGGATGCGATCCAGATGTCATACCCCAGCGCTAGACCGATATCGCGCAGCCACGCCTGGATTTCCGAATGGGTGCGGTCACTCTCGCCCTGCTTTTGCAGCGCTTTGTTGAGGGTTTGAGCTTCGGCCCGGGCTTGCTCGAGGCGCGCGGCCCAGGATCTTAGAGTCTGGTCTTCCTCGTCGCGCGGGGGCGCGGGATAGCGGCCCGAGCCGATGTCGAACAGAAGGCCACCAATGGCGCCCAGATCGTTCGACAGCAGATCGCGAAAACGCTCGTTCAGGTCGAGCACGCCCGAGCGCATTGCGAGAAAATGCTGCCAGCTTCCGAGCTTCACCTTGCCGCCGGTCAGCTTGTTATAGCCGTTGACGATCGCCGTGTTGAACGGCGGCACGAGGGTTGGATGCAGGAAATAGAGGAGGTTGGCCACCGCTGGCCCCAGCCCTTTGATGTTCAGACGATCAATCGTGTGAATACCTGCGATGATCTCTTCCGCGGTGTCGCAACAGGCGCAATGGTCCAGCAATCGACCAAACGCGCGTTGGTTCGCCGGGTTTTCATAGATGTCGGGAATGCGCAATTTGGGCTTCCAGAGAAACGCATGGTCCGCGCCCTTGAAGATCTGCCTCTGCTCGGCGACTGAATGAACGACCGTCTCCAGAGAAGAACCGCGATAGGCCACGCCAAACCGACCGGCTTCGATCTCAGCAACCACCTGAGCCAGACCACGCCTGATCGAGCGAAAGTTCTTGATGCGCTCATCCCAAAGAAACCAGCTCTGGTACGTCGCGTTCGGGTCTTCCTTCCATCGCTGGATCAGTTGCCGCGCCAGCAATTCAAACTCCGCCAAACCCCGCTCCCCTTTCGCGCCGATCCTCTCCGACGCTAGCACTCCGTCCCGTATTCGACCAGTTTTTGCGTGGTCGCCCCGAATGAAAATCGGTCCTCATTATTTGATATCGTCCGGAATATGCGTCAGCAGGTCACGGGTATAGTCGATCAGGAGATCGCCAGCGGTTGCCCCGTAAAGCGCGGGGAACAAGATGAACGTCAGGAGCTTGGGGACGAAGCTCACGGTCTGTTCGTTGATCGATGTAGCAGCCTGGATCATTGAGATAATCAGCCCCACCACCAACATGATTATCAGCGGGGGGCCAGCGACGATCATGATCACCCAAAGCGCCTGGCCCATCGAGGCCGAGAAAGGGCTGTAGGTCTCCATTGCTCCCACCCGACTATGATGCTGACGCCCCTGCCCGTGATGCTGCAACCTTTGTTGCGGGGCGAGCGACACGGAGCGCGATCGGTTGATTCCAATCCGTCTTCCCCACATCCGCTCGCCCCGGCGCCACGCTGCGACCCGTGGGCACCTCGGCTGTCCATCCTGCCAGGCGATGGGCTTCATCTCAATTTACGCAGCGCTGGCGTTTACCCCTCACGACCCGATCTTTTTTTGGAAGAGCGTGTCTCTGTTCGAGGGAAGAGGCATCGTACCGCGTAATATCAGTGACGGCCGAGGTCAGCGAAAGGCTCGCATGTACGATTGCGTCATCATAGGCGGTGGCCCGGCAGGGCTGACAGCAGCCACCTATCTGGGCCGGTTTCTGCGTTCTACGCTGGTCATCGATGCCGGCGACGGCCGCGCGTCCTCCATTCCAGCCACGCACAACCTGATGGGTTTTCCAGACGGCATATCGGGCGACGATCTGCTGTCGCGGATGCGCCGGCATGCCCTGCGTTACGGCGCGAAGCTCTCCGATGGTTTAGCCAATGGGATTGTACAGACCCGGACGGGCTTCCTGGTCACTACAGGTGTCGAGGCCGTCAATACCCGCACGATATTGCTTGCCCAAGGCGTGAGAAATCATCGTCCGCGAATGGCGCTGGAAACGCATGATCGAGGCCTCGTGCAAGGTCTGATACGCTATTGCCCGATCTGTGACGGCTATGAGGTACGCGGCAAGCGGGTGGCCGTGCTGGGGTGCTCAGACCATGGCGCCGCCGAGTCTGTGTTCGTGCGGCACTATAGCGACACCGTCACCTTGCTCGCGCAGGACGGCTCGCAACTGTCGGAGGCCGAAGAGGCAGATCTGGCTCGAAGCGGTATCGCGGTCGAACGCGCCCCTGTCCGAGATTTGTCGATCGATGGAAAGGATCTGATCGCTCAATTGACCGATGGCCGATCGCTTCGCTTCGACACCCTTTATGTTGCCCTCGGAACCTCCCCTCGCTCGGAACTCGCGCACATGGCCGGTGCGAAACTGGACCAGGCAGGGTGCATTGTCGTCGACGAGCATCAACAAACGACGGTCAGCGGCCTGTTCGCTGCTGGCGACATGGTCGAAGGGCTGGATCAAATTGCTGTTGCGGCCGGTCAGGCCGCCAAGGCTGCAACGGCGATCCACAATCTGTTGCCCGGCTGAGACGCCAGCGCAGAATCAGCCATCAAAAATATATGCATGTCGGGCTTGACCCTGACACGATGTCAGACCCCAGATTGCATTTCGTCGATAAGGAGACGAGCCTGTGACTGATCCTGTTCCAGCTAGCAATTCGGGCGCCCATAGCTGCTGCGCCGGCAAGCACGGTGGCGGCACGGACGTGAAAACGGTCAAAGATCCGGTTTGCGGGATGATGGTTGATCCGACGGGAACGTCACATCATGCCTCGCATGACGGCGAGGACTATCATTTCTGCAGCGCGGGTTGCCGCACGAAGTTTGTCGCTGACCCGGAGCGCTACCTGTCCGAGGGTGAGAAGGAGGCGGCAACCGCTCAACCGGGCGCAATCTGGACCTGCCCCATGCACCCGGAGGTCCGCCAGGATCATCCCGGGCCATGCCCGATCTGCGGCATGGCCCTTGAGCCGGAACTTGTGACGGCAGACACTGGGCCGAGCGGTGAACTTCTGGATATGTCCCGGCGTTTCTGGATCGCCTTGCTGCTCACCATCCCGGTGTTTGTCCTGGAGATGGGCAGCCACCTCTTCCCGGCGCTGCACAATCTTGTACCGCCCCAACTATCTGGTTGGCTTCAGTTTGCGCTGGCTACCCCGGTCGTGCTCTGGGCGGGTTGGCCATTCTTTGAACGTGGGTGGGCGTCCGTGCGGACACGGAACCTCAATATGTTCACCCTGATCGCGATGGGCACGGGCGTGGCCTGGGCCTACAGCGTGGTGGCAACCATCGCCCCGTCGGTATTCCCGGCAGCGTTTCGGATGATGGACGGGACGGTCGCGATCTATTTCGAAGCCGCCGCCGTCATTACCGTGCTCGTGCTGCTGGGGCAGGTGCTCGAGCTGCGCGCCCGCGAGCGGACTTCGGGCGCAATTAAGGCGCTACTCAACCTCGCGCCCAAGACCGCGCGCCGCATTGGCGCCGACGGGGATGATGAGGAGGTCTCGCTCGAGCAGGTGGCCGTCGGTGATCGTCTCCGTGTGCGGCCCGGCGAAAAAGTACCCGTCGATGGCAAGGTCGAAGACGGCCGATCCTCGCTCGACGAGTCGATGGTGACGGGCGAGTCGATGCCGGTCACAAAGGCGCTGGGCGATGCGGTCATCGGCGGAACGATCAACCAAAGCGGCGCCCTCGTCATTCGCGCGGAGAAGGTCGGACGCGACACGATGTTGGCGCGTATTGTCCAGATGGTCGCTGACGCCCAGCGTTCGCGGGCACCCATCCAGCGCCTGGCCGATCAGGTCGCGGGATGGTTCGTGCCCGCGGTCCTGCTGATCGCGCTCATTGCCTTTGGCGTGTGGGGAATCTGGGGACCAGAGCCGCGTCTGGCCCATGGCCTGATCGCCGCTGTCGCTGTCCTCATCATCGCCTGCCCCTGCGCCTTGGGGCTGGCGACGCCGATGTCGATCATGGTCGGCATCGGCCGGGGTGCAGGGCTCGGCGTGCTGATCAAGAATGCCGAAGCGCTGGAGCGGATGGAGAAGATCGACACACTGGTCGTCGACAAGACCGGCACGCTGACCGAGGGCCGGCCGTCGGTTACCCGCATCGTTCCCGCGACAAGCTATGAGGAGACCGAGCTGCTGCGGCTTGCCGCCGGCGTGGAGCGGGCATCGGAACATCCGCTGGCGCTGGCCGTGGTCGCCGCCGCCAAGGATAGGGGGATTGCGCTCCCCGAGGTCACCGACTTTGATTCCCCAACCGGCAAGGGAGCGATCGGCACGGTCGATGGCAAGCGCATCACGCTGGGCAATGCCGGCTTCCTGTCAGAAAACGGGATCGAGGTTCGCGCCCTTGAGCCGCAGGCGGATGAGCTGCGCCAAGACGGCGCGACCGCCATCTTCATCGGGATCGACGGACAGGCCGCCGGCATCCTTGCCATTGCCGATGCAATCAAAGAAACGACGGCTGAGGCTATCGCGGCGCTTCGCAAGGAGGGCATCCGGGTTGTCATGCTGACGGGCGACAATCGCACAACAGCACAAGCGGTCGGGCGGAAACTTGGAATCGATGATGTCGAAGCCGAAGTGTTGCCGGATCAGAAAAGCGATGTGGTCTCGCGATTGAAAGCTGAGGGGCGCATCGTGGCCATGGCAGGCGACGGAGTTAATGACGCGCCCGCGCTCGCCGTCGCCGATGTCGGCATTGCGATGGGCTCGGGCACCGATGTCGCAATCGAAAGCGCCGGCGTCACCCTGCTGAAGGGCGACTTGAACGGCATCGTTCGTGCGCGCCGTTTGAGCGAAGCAACGATGTCCAACATCCGCCAGAACCTGTTCTTCGCTTTCATCTACAACGCTGCCGGGGTCCCGATCGCTGCGGGGCTGCTCTACCCGATCTTCGGCATCCTGCTCTCGCCGATCATCGCGGCGGCCGCGATGGCACTGTCCTCCGTCAGCGTCGTGACGAACGCATTGCGGCTCAACCGGGTGGAATTGTGAACATCGGCGCGGCATCGGACGCGAGCGGGGTCTCTCAGCGGATGATCCGCCATTACGAGAAAATCGGCCTGATCCCGTCGGCGGCGCGGCGGGATAGTGGGTATCGCGACTACTCGGATGCCGATGTGCATCGACTTCGGTTCATAGCCAATGCCCGCGACCTCGGCTTTCCAATCGAAGAAATCCGAAAGCTGCTTGATCTATGGTCCGATCGGGCCCGCGCCAGTGCCGAGGTCAAGGCACTGGCAGAGTCCCGCGCAGCCGACCTTGGCCGCAAGGCGGACGCGCTTAATGCGATGCGAGCAGCGCTGATGGATCTGGCGAGGAGCTGTCACGGTAACAATCGGCCGGAATGTCCGATCCTGACGCATCTGGAATCTTGAATCTAGTCTTCGCGCGGGGCCTTCGCGCTCATTTCTGCAACTCGCGACCCGCCAGTTTCGCGAGCCGGCGCGGAAGATCGGCAGCAATCTTGCGTTGCTGTTGAGGCTGCGCCTTCTTCCATGCCCGGCATTCGGGTTTGGACCTACCGCACCCTCGACACCACCCGGTCGTGCCATCGAAACGGCACAGGTCTATGCACGGCGACTTAACAGCAACCTCGTCAGTGGCATTCGACTGTTAGGTGCTTCAACTCATGGACCGGCACGAGCCGGTCGCGGATCACGCCTGCATTGATCCCCGCACTGCCGACCACTCCGACGATGGCGGCATGGGCCTCGGGACCGACACGCCAGACATGCAGATCGGCAATACGCACATCGCCTGGCCCTTCAACGAGATCCTGTATTTCCTCGGCAACATGGCTGTCGGTCGAGTCGAGGAGGACTGAGGCGGTATCTCGCATCAGGCTCCAGGACCAGCGGGCGATTACGACGGCTCCCACGATCCCCATGACGGGGTCCATCCACACCCAGCCAAGGTAGCGGCCTGCCAGAAGGGCCGCGATTGCCAATACCGATGTGAGAGCGTCGGCGAGGACATGCACATACGCCGAGCGGAGATTGTTGTCGCCGCCATGGGCATGATGGTCGTGGGCATGATCGTCATGCCCATGATGGTGGTGGTGGCTGCCCGACAGCAGGAAGGCGCTGAGGATATTCACGCCAAGCCCAACGACGGCAATCAGGGTCGCCTCGCCGAAGGCAACCTTTATGGGCTCGAACAGCCGAAGGATCGATTCAATCCCGATCCCCAGGGCGATCAGGCCCAGCACCAGCGCCGAGGCGAAGCCCGCCAAGTCGCCGACCTTGCCTGTTCCGAAGCTGAACCGCCGGTTCGATGCATGCTGCTTGGCATAGGCATAAGCAATCGCTGCGACACTCAACGCGCCAGCATGCGTTGCCATATGGAAGCCATCGGCCAGCAGCGCCATCGATCCGGTGACATAGCCGGCGAAAATCTCGCCGATCATCATCACAGCCGTCAGCACCACCACCCACAGCGTCCGACGAGCGTTGTCGTCGTGAGAGGCCCCCAGATACACATGGTCGTGCACAAAGGCGTCAATATCGCGGGACGTCGTCATGATCTCAGCCTTATTTCGCGTAGCGGCGTATGACCGCGATCAATTCGTCTGCTCCCGCGGCACGATCTTCGGCCGTGAGGTCGGGGTCCGCCACATGGGCTCGGACATGCTCTTCAATAATCTCGTCCATCAGCCCGTTCATGGCGCCGCGCGCCGCTGCAACGAGATGCAGAGTCGTCGTGCAATCGGCGTTGGCGGTCAGCGCTTTCTCGATCGCCGTGACCTGCCCGGCGATACGTCGCACGCGCTTCAGGAGCTCATCACTGCCTTCGGTCAAATGTCCCATAGCATACCCCCCTACCCTATCTCGTTGGTGATAGCCAGAGCAGTCTCAGGCCCCCGAGCCGCCTAGGCGAGTTCGCGATTGGACAGATAGTCGGCTTACCAGTCAGGCCAATTTATTGAGCAAACGCCCGGCTGCGCCCGCCTCGGCAGCAAGATTGCGATTGTAGGCAAGCGGCATGCGCGGGCTCTTCCAGCGCAGCGCATCCATGATTCCGGCGAGATCCTCGCCGCTTGCGAACAGGTCCTGGTTGAGCCCCACGCGTGTCGAATGCGCGCTGACCCCCTTGAGCAGTCGCGCGAGATCGTCGGCGGTGAGATCGCTCAGAGCCCCGCGATCGAACGCCCGCTGGATGATCGACCGGTAGATCGGTCCGATCGACCCGGGATGCAGGGCAACACTGCCGACATCAAACTCCAACCGGGCCGGCACCGCCGGCTTAGAGAGCGTCTTGCGTAGATCCCAGGTTTCGCGGCTTGAGATACTATCGATTCGACGCCCCTTCACCGCTGCTCGCGCCTTGTAGCGCCGCACCTGGACGCGGCGAAACAGCGGACCAGAGGATATCCCTGCGGATTGCGTCCAGGCCGCAATCGCGCGCACCGAGCGCGGCGACAGGTACGCGGTCGCCCCCTCCCCTTCCTGGTCGCCCTTGCTGCGCTGTATCGTGAGAAGCCGCGCCTCGGGATCGAGCGCCTCGACAATGTGCTCAACCGCGATCGCCACCAACTCGGAGGCGCGCAGCCCCGTATCAGGGGGCACCTCAAGGTTCGTTCGCCAGACAACGCTAAGCCGGAGATGTCTCTGAAACTCTGCAATAACCTTTTTGCATGCCTGCCCCATTGCGCGGGTCTAGCCTGACCGATTGGGGGGTCATTCCGACTCAGGCGGGGTACAACATGGCGCGGCGCAATTTACTGACGCGGGAAGAGCGCGAGCGGCTATTCCTACCAAGAACCGACCACTTCTCGATCATCAGGAACTACACGCTGACGGTCGAAGACCTGGATATCATCGGAAAGCGACGAGGCCCCGTTAATCGGCTCGGTATTGCTGCTCACCTTGCCTTACTGCGGCATCCTGGGTTTGGGCTGCGCACGAACTCGGACACCCCCGATGCTATACTCAACTACCTGTCTGCGCAGCTTGGCGTCGCTCCGGGCACATACGGTGCCTATGGCCAACGTCCGCAAACGCGAACCGACCACAGCTCAATTGCCGCTGATTACCTCGGTCTTAGGCCGTTCACACGCGCGGATGTTGCCCACGCTATTGAACTTGCAGCCCGTGCAGCCATGCGCAGTGACCGCGGAGAAACAATTGCCAGATCCTTGATGGATAACCTGAAGGCGGAGCGCTTTATTCTGCCCCCGCCCGACACCCTCGAGCGGGCCGGGCTTGCCGGGAGAGCACGCGCTCGTAAGCGCGCAGCATCGGAAATCGTCGCCGAACTGGGCGGCAGTACATTGGAGTTGCTCGACGCACTCCTGATCAATGACCCAGCCCTTGGTATGACGCCGCTGGCTTGGTTGCGGGATATGCCCGGATCTCCGTCAACCAAGAACATGAATGCGCTTCTCAAGCGGCTGCGGTTCATACGTGATCTCGGGATTGAACCGGCAATCAGCCTAGCAACCACGGGCTTCCGCTTTGGCCAATTCGTGCGCGAGGGCAGCGTCGCTCCGCCGTTTCTGTTGGCCGACTATTCCCACAATCGCCGCAGAGCGACGCTGGCAGCCGCGGTCGTCAATCTCGAGGTCAAGCTTGCAGATGCCGCAATCCTGATGTTCGAGCGCCTCATTGGCGGGCTGTTCACCCGAGCCAAGCGTGGCCAGGAACGCCGCTATCAGGACACAGCACCTTCGGTCGGCAAGCTCATGCGACTGTTTGGTGCAACGATCGCGGCGCTGGATATGGCAGAGGAAACTGGCGGCGATCCGCTGGTCCTGGTCGATGAGATGGTGGGCTGGCATCGCCTGATGGCAGCCCGTCCGCACGTCGATGCCTTGGCGGATCTCGCTCAGGAGGACACTCTGGTTCTTGCAACCGAGCGATACGCTACACTGCGCCGGTTCTCCCGCAACTTCCTCGACACATTCACGTTCAAGGCCTCGGGCAGCGGGACCAACCTGCTCTCCGCTCTCGATCTCCTCAAGCAGGCCAACGGCAGTTGGGGTACGCAGTTGCCAGCAAACCCGCCGATGCCCTTTTCCAATCGGCATTGGTCCAAATTGATAATGGAGGGAGGAAAGGTCAGCCGTCCGCGCTACGAGACGGCCGTGCTGGCGACACTTCGAGATAAACTGCGAGCGGGCGATGTCTGGGTCGAAGGAACGCGGGCTTACCAGCGTTTCGACGCCTATCTGCTCCCCCGCAAGGCCGCACAATCGGCAATCTCCGAACTGCCGATCAACGTGAATTCCGGAGAGTATCTGGCTCATAAGAGCGCCGAACTTGATCGGCGATTGCGTCACTTCGCGCATCAGCTGCGGACCGGCCGCTTGCCTGGCGTGACGCTCGTTCGCGAAAAGCTGAAAGTCGTTCCGCTGCAAGCGGCGACTCCACCAGAAGCGGAAGCTCTTGACCGCAAACTCGATGCCCTACTCCCGCGCGTCCGAATTACCGAACTCCTGCTCGAAGTCGCTGAACGTACCGGATTTCTCTCTGCATTTCGGGATGTCCGCTCGGGCAAGGAGCACGATAAGCCCGCTGCCGTGCTCGCCGCCATTCTGGCGGATGGTACGAATCTCGGCGTCGAACGCATGGCCAACGCCAGCCAGGGCGTCACATATGCGCAGCTCGCCTGGACCCAGAACTGGTATATCTCGCCCGATAACTACGAGGCTGCTCTGGCCCAGATTGTGCGCGAACATCACCGCCTCCCGTTCGCGCGAAACTGGGGCGAAGGTGTCAGTGCATCATCCGACGGCCAGTTCTTCCGCACCGGCCGGATCCGATCGGGCGCAGCCGAGATCAACGCAAAATACGGTCACGAGCCAGGTATCAAAATTTACTCGCACCTTTCCGACCATTTTGCCTCGTTCAGTTCGCGCATCATGTCTGCCACCGCAAACGAAGCCCCATACGTGCTCGACGGCCTGATGCTAGGGGCCCGCGAATTGCCTCTGAAGGAGCTGTATACCGATACCGGCGGTGCGTCGGATCACGTCTTTGGCCTGTGCCACCTGCTCGGGTTCCGTTTCGTCCCTCGAATGCGTGATCTTGCAGACCGGCGGCTCGGAACCATCGTATCCGGTGCAAACTACAAAGGCATCGAATGTCTGTTCGGCCAGGCGATCAAGGTCGGCACCATTGAGGCAGAGTGGGATGATCTCGTCCGAATGGCCGCCTCAATTCGGGAAGGAACTGTTGCTCCATCTATCATCCTGCGCAAGCTTTCCGCCTATCGCCGGCAGAACAAGCTTGACCTTGCCCTTCGCGAACTTGGCCGCATCGAGCGGACGTTGTTCACGCTCGACTGGCTGGAACAGCCGGATTTGCGCCGCGCCTGCCAAGCCGGATTGAACAAGGGAGAGGCCCGGCACGCTCTGGCAGACGCCGTCTACACCAACCGCCACGGCCGGTTCACCGATCGAACTCTTGAGAACCAGCAATACCGCGCATCTGGGCTCAACTTGCTCATCGCCGCCATTGCATACTGGAATGCCCTCTATCTCGGCCGGGCCGCCGATCACCTGCGGTACTCGGGAATTGAGATCGACGAAACACTGCTAGCGCACGTCTCACCTCTGGGTTGGTCGCATATCGGCCTCACAGGTGACTACCTTTGGGAAGATGCATCTTTCAGCGGCAACCGCGGGTACCGAGCACTCCACGACCCGAACGGCAGACTTCGGCTCGTCGCCTAGGATGTTCTCAGTATTTCCAGCTTAGCGTTGTCTGGCGAACAAATCTTGAGGTGAGGCCTCGTAGGCTTCTGCCAGGATCGAGCGATCGGCGGCCGTCAGAGAGATGATCGACTGAACCGCCGACCAGGCAAAGCCCACATTGGTGCGATGGCTGGCGCGGTGGATCGGGTCGCTCGCATAGAGGCGTCTCGCCTGGAAGCGCTCCACCCAGTCTTGCGGATAGTCGACGATGTGGACCGAGCGAACCGCAGGCTTCAGGTCGACATGATGGACCAGGGCATAGTGCCGAAAGCCCATGGCCTTCGTGATTTCGGCCATCAGGTCAGACAAGGCCGTAGCGTCCTTGATCGCGCCAGCGACAGCGCAGAAATCCTGAACTTGCCCAAGCCCGATCATCATATGGCCGGCGAGATCAGAGCAGCGCTTCCATGTTGAGATGACCATCGCGAACCGCGCGCAGCACCAGCTGCGTGCGTCGTCGCACGCCATAACGCCTGCGGGCCGATTCAACATATTCGTGCACGGTGTCGCGGCTGAGGCCGAGGATCTGGCCGATCTCCCAGTCGCTTTTGCCTTGCGCGACGAGCGCGATGCATTCGACCTGGCGAGGGCTGAGAGGGACGCAGGCCAATGGCCCTGCCCTTTCGCCAAGCAGCTCGCGCGCCCGATCATAAGCGACCGAGCCGAGCAGACGGGCGGTCAGAACCTCCTCTGCGCTGAGCGGCTCGTCGCGCGATCGGGCGGCGGTAAAGATCGCCTCGGGTTCCCCCGGGGTCCGGATTGGCAAACTGTAGCCGGACGCAAGGTCATGGTCCCTGGCGCGGTCGAGGATGCTTCGCTGGCGCGGCGTGAGCTCCAGCACGTCGCCGATCCGGTCCCAGGCGAGCCCTGACGGGGTGCGAGCGCAGGCCGCATGGATCGGATCTTCGAGATAATGGCGTTCTTCGAGAACTTCCTCGAGCCAGGCCGATGGATAGGTTGTGAGGAACAGGCTTTGCTCGCCTCCGCGCCGAAGGTCGATATTGTGAAGCAGCGTGAACCAGCGGAAGCCAAGATCGCGCACGGCGGCATCGATCGTGCCATGTAAATCGCCAAGGGTTTCAGCACGCTGACAGTCCGCCGCAAAGCGCGTGAGATCATCAAGGCGGCCGCAGTCTTTTATCCTGTTCGCCATAGGCGACGGAAGCTCGTCCGCGAGGAGACGGCTCGTCCAGACCTAAGCGGCGAGCGCCATGATTATCAGGATGAGTTGAGAACGATTCGCAACAATCTACGATTAGAATGGATCGCCTATGACACTTTATCCGCCGGCAAAGTGTCATAGCTGACAACCCGTCTGCGGCCGCCGATTTGGGATTCACATTGATCCTGCTTTGTGCTTGATTCCATCATGTTATGTTTCATGCAGGCAAGCCTCTTGAACCCTCCATTGGCTGTGATGTCGCGGCCGTGCTCGAGACGCTGGCGACCGTATCGAGCCGGCCCCGTTATGCCTTCATGCTGCTCAACCTGATCGCCCAGGTGGCGGGGCCAGATGGAAGCGCCGGTCCCTGGGTCAGGCGGAACGATGGGCTCGTTTCCCTGCGCGATTGGCTATGCGACGCATTGACCCCGATGGCCCAGCGTGGTCCGCGCAGCATTACGCTGGCCGAGCGGGTCGAGAGCGACCTCGCTAGAAACGGACTGCTCCCCGGCGATCTGGAGAAAAGGCGCGGCGTGATCGCGGAGGAAATGCGGGCACGCATTCGCACAGCCGGCAAGAGTAATCTCAGTCGCGCCGTTTCCGAACTGGTGAATGCAGGCCTGCTCCGCCGACATTATCAGGGCTATCGCGTCGACCATCGGAACCGTGGCGGCCAGCGCCACGCCGTCTATACCTTGATCGGCGATGCTCTGCGTCTAGTGCCGGGCATCAGCTCCACACCGAATCTGCCCGTGCAAGGCGAACTTGCCCTCCCAAGATGATTGCGCAGTCGAACCGGGGTTGCTGCAGTAGTGTGCTGTGAGGTCGGGTAACGATGTCCGAATAATAAGGCCAGTCAGAACGTCAGCATTGCCCTTGCCGGCAATTACATCAGCCATTCCCGTCAAAGGATCGCCATGGCCTTCTTCGACGCGAATGGATTGTCAGATTCGGAATGAAGCCGGGCACGCGAGCCATATAATCGCGGTAAACCTCGCCGAAGCTGGCTAGCGCCTCCTTTTCCTCATGCCGAGCCAGCCGAATATACATCACGACGAGCACCGGAAACATAGCAAGGGTCAAAAGGGTCGGCCATTGTAGCAAAAAGCCGAGCATGACGAGAATGAAGCCGACATATTGCGGGTGCCGGATCCGGGCATAAATCCCAGTAAGGGCCAATTGGTGTTTGCGCTGACTCAAGTGAAGGGCCGTCCATGCAACCGAGATCAGCCAGTAACCCACGCCGATCAGCACAAAGCTGGCGATGTGGAATGGACCGTAATGGGGATTAACTCGCCAGCCGAACATCATCTCCAGGAGATGTCCAGCATCGTGGCTCCACCAGTCGACAGCGGGGAAATACGACTGGAGCCACCCCGAAAGCACGAAGATCGTGAGCGGGAAGCCATACATTTCCGCGAAGAGCGCTATGATGAAAGCGCTGAACGCCCCCAAACTGCGCCAGTCTCGTTTAGTTGCCGGCTTGAAGAAGCTGAACGCAAAGAGGATGAAAACGGCGGCGTTAACCAGCGCGAGCCCCCACAGACCATAGCCATAGTCGGCGTGCGTCATCGCGACTCTCCTTCGATGCGGCCGTTGGGATTGGCCGGTAAGCCGGCGGGTGCCTGACCGGGCTCATGGCCATGCTGATGCCCACCATGGCCGCGGTGCATGAACAGGTGCATGAGCGGGCAGGCGAGCAGGATGAGATAGGGCAGCACACCCAGGAAGTGCGCGGTATGCTCGGTGAGGAGGAAGAAGCTAGCGACGAGCAGGAAGCCGATCAGAACGATCTTGCCGCGCTTGCGCATGCGATGGTCATGTTCGCCCATATGCCGTCCTCTTCTGGTCAACGTCCGGGCAGCATAGGCTCGAGTCCAAGGAGCAAGGTATAAGTAGAGACCGAAGTCCCCCGGGCATCGCGCAGGCATGGGTAAGGCGATCGATGGGATCGGCCATCGGCGTTCGGGCGACGCAGCTGTCGGGGAGCAGCAGTCGTGCTGCGGATTTTGCGTATAGGCGTGCGGCGTCCGCGAACCAATGCTGCGCTCACGAACATAATCGTGAGAGGCAGGCCCGCGTCCATGCAAAAGAGAAAGAAACGGCACCATTCCCGCGTGACCATCTTCGAGCGTGAAGCAAGGATCGATCTGGCCAAGCGCCCGGCCGATGGTCTCGGCGTTGCCTTTCTCGGCGCATCGGGAACGGTCACAGGGTCGCGTTATCTGGTGGACGATGGTGAAACTCAGATCGTGGTCGATTCCGGCCTGTTTCAGGGACCCAGGGATCTGCGCCGCCTTAATTGGGCATCGATCCCACCCGAAGTCGCGGATGTCGGCCAGGTGCTGCTGACCCACGCCCATCTCGATCACTCGGGCGCACTACCGCGCATGGCGCGCCTGGGCTGGGACGGGACCGTCCTTGCCACGCGGGCGACCGCGGCCCTGTGCGAGCTCCTTCTTCCCGACAGCGGCCATCTGCAGGAAAAGGATGCGGAGTTCGCCAACCAGCACGGCTTCTCCAGGCACCAGCCGGCGCTGCCCCTCTACACCCAGGCCGACGCGCGTCTGGCATTGCAGCTCTTCCGCCCGATCGAGTTCGGAGCGTGGCATGCAGTCACGGACGGCATCAGGGTGCGCTACCATCGCGCCGGCCACATCCTCGGCGCGGCGTCGATCGAGATCGACTGGAAGGGGCGGACAATCCTCTTCTCAGGCGACATCGGCCGTTACGGCGATGCGGTGATGAAGGATCCCGAGCCGCCCGCGCGCGCCGACTATGTCCTAGTGGAATCGACCTATGGCGATCGGCGCCACGAGCAGGTCGATCCGACAAAGACGCTTGGAGATCATGTCGAACGATGCGTCGAGAGAGGCGGGACGGTGGTGATTCCGGCCTTCGCCGTGGGACGGGTTCAGTCGCTTCTCTATCATTTCTCGCGTCTGCGCGCGCAGGGACGCCTCCGCGACATCCCGATCTTCCTCGACAGCCCGATGGCGATCAACGCGAGCGGGCTGATGTGCGATTTCATGGACGAGCATCGCCTGGCCCGCGCCGAGTGCGAAGCGGCGTGCAGCGTCGCGCACTATGTGCGCGAAGTGGAGGAATCCAAGGAACTCACCGCCAACCCCGCTCCCAAGGTCATCATCTCGGCCAGTGGAATGGCAACGGGCGGCCGCGTGCTCCACCATCTCAAGCGCTTCGCGCCGGATGGGAAGAACCTCATCCTCTTCTCAGGCTTCCAGGCGGCGGGCACCCGCGGCGCCGCCATGATCGGGGGCGCCCGGACGATCAAGATCCACGGCGAGTATATCCCGGTCGAAGCCGATGTCGCCAACCTGACGATGCTTTCGGCGCATGCCGACAGCGACGAGCTCATGCGCTGGCTCGGGTCGCTGCAAGAGCCCCCGCGCCATGTCTATGTCACGCATGGCGAGCCGACCGGCGCCCAGGTCCTGGCGAAGCGAGTCTCGGAGGATCTGGGCTGGGCATGCAGCGTACCGGCGCTGGGTAGCTGGGGCATGCTCGCGTGAAGCCCGGGATCATCGAGGACGCCGAAGTAGAGCCTGTCGCGACGACGCTGCGGGCACACCGCCTCGGCCTGTCGGCTGCCGGAGGTGATCTGATCGCGGTCATGCGCCAAGACTGTCCCGTCTGCCGCTCGGAAGGTCTCGCGTCGCGCGCGCAGGTCGCGCTGCACGCCGGCGGGCGGGAAATCGTCGTCTCGCTGCTGCACAGTTCCGCGGAGGCTCCAGCGCCCGGCGAGATCGGCCTGTCCGAATCCGCATGGCGGCGGCTCGGCGTCAGCGAGGGCGATCCGGTCGAGATCGCGCACGCCCAGCCTCTCGCCTCGCTCGCCGAAGTGCGTCGGCGCATCTATGGCAATCGTCTCAGTGAAGGGGCTTTTTCAGCGATCATGACCGACATCGCCGAGCGACGCTATAGCGATGTCCATCTCTCGGCGTTCATCACGGCATGCTCAGCGGTCCCGCTCGATACGGACGAAACGATCAGCCTGACCAGGGCGATGGTCGATGTCGGCGAGCGATTGCAGTGGTCCGGAGCGGTCATCGTCGACAAGCATAGCGTCGGTGGATTGCCGGGCAATCGCACCACGCCGATCATCGTCTCGATCATGGCCGCGGAGGGCCTGATCATGCCCAAGACATCGTCGCGGGCGATCACCTCGCCGGCCGGCACGGCGGACACGATGGAGGTGCTTGCACCTGTCGACCTCGACGTTTCCGCCATCCGCAAGGTGGTCGAGCGCGAAGGCGGCTGCATCGCCTGGGGCGGCGCCGTCAATCTCAGCCCGGCCGACGATGTGATCATCGGCGTTGAACGAGTGCTCGATATCGATGCCGTAGGGCAGATGGTCGCCTCGGTGCTGTCCAAGAAAATCGCGGCCGGTGCGACCCATCTGGTCATCGATATCCCGGTCGGGCCGACCGCCAAGGTACGCGGAACCGATGCCGCCGATACGCTCGAGCGCGCGCTGAGCTCGGTCGCCCAAGCCTTCGGGCTTCGCACGCGCGTGATGCGCGGCCCCGGCGCGGAGCCGATCGGACGGGGCATCGGCCCGGCGCTTGAGGCGCAGGATATCCTTGCCGTCCTCCAGGGGCAGCCGGGCGCCGAGGATCTCGCCCACCGGGCCTGCGAGCTGGCGGGAGGACTGCTTGAGCTCGCTGACGCGGCCCCGGCCGGCGAAGGCTATGCGCGTGCGCGGGCGTGTCTCGAAAGCGGCGGGGCCTGGGCCAAGTTCCAACGTATCTGCGAAGCGCAGGGCGGCATGCGGGCTCCACCGGTCGCCCGGTTTCAGCAGGATATGATCGCTCCCTATAGCGGCCGCCTGGTGAGTATCGACAATCGCAAGCTCGCGACGGTCGCGAAGCTCGCCGGCGCGCCGGTGGCCAAGGCCGCTGGCGTCGCACTGCAGTGTCGGCTGAACCAGATGGTGGATGCCGGGGCTCCCTTGTGTAGCATTCATGCCGAGAGCCCGGGCGAGCTCGACTATGCGGCGGCCTATGCCGTGAGCGACGGGCCGATCTTCGGGATTGAAGCGCTATGAACCGTCCCGTCCTGTTCGCGCTGCCTGGCAGCGAGGCCCTGGCACAGCCGCTATCCGCCGCGCTCGATGCAGAGGTCGGCACGATCGAGCATCGTCAGTTTCCTGACGGGGAAACCTATCTCAGGGTCGGAAACGACGTCAGCGACCGCGAGGTCATCCTGCTGTCCAGTCTCGATCATCCGGACGCCAAGCTGTTGCCGCTGCTGTTCGCAGCCGACACCGCGCGCGATCTTGGCGCTCGCAGGATCGGGCTCGTCGCCCCTTACCTCGCTTACATGCGCCAGGACATACGCTTCCATGCCGGCGAGGCGGTGACGTCGCGAACCTTTGCTGCGATCCTGTCTCGCCATCTCGACTGGCTGGTGACGGTCGATCCGCATCTCCATCGCTACCATGAATTGTCGGAAATCTACCGCATCCCAGCCCAGGTTGTTCATGCCGCGCCGTTTTTGGCCTCGTGGATCAAGCGCAATGTCGCTCGCCCGCTGATCATCGGTCCGGACCTGGAAAGCGAACAGTGGGTCTCGCAGGTGGCGGCCGATGCCGATGCTCCGTTTCTCGTGTGCGAGAAAATCCGATCCGGCGACCGTCACGTCACCATCTCGATTCCGAATGCCCCAGCGTTTCTCGATCGCCAGCCGGTGCTGGTCGACGATATCGCCTCATCCGGTCGGACCCTCACCGAGGCGGCGCGCCAACTGGTCGGCATGGGGTTCGCGCGACCGGATTGCGTGGTCGTGCATCCGCTTTTTGCCGGCGATGCAGCGCAGGTTCTGGGTGGGCTTGTCGAAAGGATCGTCAGCACGAACGCGGTTGCACATGCGTCGAATGATATAGACGTCATGCCAGCGATCGCGGAGGCCGTTCGCCACCGGATTGAATGGCGTGCTGCGCGTCAGTTCTAAGACGGAAATGAACGCCCGGCAAACGCTGTGCGCGTCCTCATCCATTGACCCTAAACGAGTCCGAACCAATCTCCTGAGATCTCCCTTTCGGAGAAAATCGCGGCAGGGAAGGAGGATATGTCGTGTCGCACACACGCTCGTTCATCGATCCCCTCGACGTTGCTGGGCACCTGAAGCTTGAGCCCGAAGTAAAGCGCGCCACCCTGCTATCCTGGGCGTCCGATCGCGCAGCCGTCAAGGGCCAACCCGCCCCCCTCGCCCGCCGGGCGCCAGTAACCCGCTGCCGGTCGACGATGTGATGGAAGCGTAGCGATGGCTCGATCGCGCCGAGGGCGGCGCGGGCAACTCGCATGCATCGTCCGGAGCAGAGACCCGGCAATGAGCCGCAGCGACCGCGGCATTGGTGTGAGCGGAGTAGCCGAACCCTCACAGTTTCGCTGTCCTTCGCCGTTTTGCCTCGCCAAATTTTTACTCTTGACCTGGGACCATAGTCCAACGTGCAGAGAAGTATCCCTTGAAGCGCTGCCCTCGCGGCACTGCGTATTGATCGATCTCAGGGGCTATGGGGAACAAGCGCGTCGTGCATATCGTCGATGACGAAGAGACAATACGAAAAGCACTAAGTTTCACGTTGCGGACCGCAGGGTTTGCCGTAGAAGCCTACGCTTCGGGGCCGGAGTTTCTGTTGAGCGCAGAGGACGCCGAGAAAGGCTGCGTGGTTCTCGACATGCACATGCCCGACATGGACGGCCTGCAGGTTCAGGCGGAGCTGACGCGACGCGGTATCGACATGCCCGTCGTGGTGCTGACGGGCAATGGCGATCCTACGCTCGCCGTACAGGCGATGAAGGCGGGCGCTGCCGACTTTCTCGCCAAACCGGTCGAGAAGGCCGCATTGCTCGGCGCGATCGACCGCGGCTTCAGCTGGCTTGAGAGTATAGCCCGTCGTGCCTCCGAACAGGCCGACGCTCTTTCGAAAGCCGCGAGACTGACGCAGCGCGAACGGGCCGTTCTGAGAGGAATTTCGCGAGGCTATCCAAATAGCCTTATCGCAGATGAACTCGGCGTCACGTCGCGCACGGTCGAGCTGCATCGGGCCAGTCTGATGATCAAACTCAACGCGCAAAGCCTGCCCGACCTGTTGCGGATCGCTTTCGCCGTCGACCTGCACGAATCGACCGAAAACGGGCACCCCTAAAATTCTCGGCCGTGCGATGCCGGATGCTATGCGGATCGGGCCGCGGCCAGTTCGGCGATGATCGGACAATCCGGCCGCTCGTCGCCTTGGCAGCGCTCGGCCAGGTCGATTAGCGTGTCGCGCAGCGCCGTCAACGCCTCGGCTTTGCGCTGAAACTCATCGGCGCGGGCAAGGGCAAGCCGCTTCACCTCCGCGCTGGCACGGCCGGTATTGGCCCAAAGGCTGAGCAACGTGCGGATCTCCTCGATCGGGAAGCCGAGATCGCGGGCATTGGCGATAAACCGGAGGCGATGGAGGTCGCGCTCGCCATAGTCACGATAGCCAGCACCCCGACGCGCCGGCGCCGGGATGAGGCCGATCTTTTCATAATGGCGGATCATCCGCTCAGAGACGCCGCTCTGCCGTGACGTCTCGCCGATGTTCACAGTGCTTTCCGGTTGAGGCGCAGCGCGTTGGTGACCACGCTCACCGAAGAGAGCGCCATCGCCGCCGCCGCGATAATGGGCGAGAGCAGAATACCGAACAGCGGATAGAGCGCACCCGCCGCTACGGGCACGCCCGCGACATTGTAGATGAAGGCGAAGACGAGATTCTGGCGGATGTTCGACATGGTCGCTTGGCTGAGCCGCCGCGCCCGGACGATGCCAGTCAGGTCGCCCTTGAGCAGCGTGACGCCAGCGCTCTCGATCGCGACGTCGGTGCCGGAACCCATGGCGATGCCGACGTCGGCGGCGGCCAACGCGGGGGCGTCGTTGACACCGTCGCCGGCCATGGCGACGACCCGCCCCTCGCGCTTGAACCTGGCGACCACGGCGCTCTTCTGATCGGGCAGCACCTCGGCTTCGACCTCGTCGATGCCCAGGCGTCGGGCGACCGCTTCCGCGGTCGTGCGGTTGTCGCCGGTCAGCATGACCACGCGAATGCCCTCCGCCTTGAGCGCGGCGAGCGCTTCTGGTGTCGTGGCCTTCACCGGATCGGCGATCGCGAAGGCGCCGCCGACTGTGCCGTCGACCCCGATGAAGATCGCGGTGGCGCCATCCCGGCGCAGCGCGTCGGCCTGGCTGGCGAGCGCATCGGTCGCAACCCCTTCGTCGGCAAGGAACTGCGCATTGCCGAGGACGATGCGCCGCCCTTCGACCGTGCCGAGCGCGCCGCGCCCGGTCGGCGAGTCGAAGTCGATGACGTCGCTCGTGACGATGCCGCGATCCTTCGCGGCCTCGACGATTGCCAACGCGAGCGGATGCTCGGACGCCCGCTCGACCGAGGCGGCAAGACACAGCAGCTCGGCTTCGTCGAAGCCGGGCGCCGGCACGACCTGGGTGACGGCAGGCCGGCCTTCGGTCAGCGTGCCTGTCTTGTCGACGACGAGAGTGTCGACCTTCTCCATATGCTCGAGTGCTTCGGCATTTTTGATGAGGACACCGAGCCCGGCGCCGCGGCCGACCCCGACCATGATCGACATCGGCGTTGCCAGCCCCAGTGCGCAGGGACAGGCGATGATCAGCACGGCGACCGCCGCCACCAGCCCATAGGCGAAGCGCGGCTCGGGACCCCAGATGCCCCAGGCGATGAACGCGACGGCCGCGACCGCGATGACCACGGGCACAAACCAGCCCGACACCTGATCGGCCATGCGCTGGATCGGCGCGCGCGAGCGCTGCGCCTCAGCGACCATCTGGACGATGCGTGCGAGCATGGTATCGCGGCCGACCTTGTCGGCGACGATCACCAGCGCACCGGTCTGGTTGAGCGTGCCGCCGATCACTGTGTCGGCCTTTGCCTTGGTGACGGGCATGGATTCGCCGGTGACCATCGACTCGTCGAGCGAGGAGCGGCCGTCCTCGACTACGCCGTCGACCGGCACCTTCTCGCCCGGCCGCACCCGCAGGCGGTCGCCCACCGCAACCAGATCAAGGCTGATTTCCTCTTCGTTCCCATCAGAACCGATCCGGCGCGCGGTCTTTGGTGCAAGGTTGAGCAGCGCCTTGATCGCGCCCGAGGTGCGTTCCCGCGCGCGCAGTTCGAGCATCTGGCCGAGCAGCACGAGGACGGTGATCACCGCGGCCGCCTCGAAATAGACGGCAACCATGCCGTCCTCGCCGCGGAAGGCCGGCGGGAACAGCTGAGGCGCGAGCGTCGCGATGACGCTGTAGATCCAGGCGACCCCGGTCCCCATCGCGATCAGGGTGAACATGTTGAGGTTGCGGGTCTTGAGCGAGGCCCAGCCACGCTCGAAGAACGGCCAGCCCGCCCAGAGCACGACAGGCGTCGCCAGCACGAACTGGATCCATACCGAGGTCGACATCGGCACGAGGCGATGGATCGCGGGAAAGACATGCGCGCCCATCTCGAGGATCAGCACCGGGAGAGCCAGCACGAGGCCGACCCAGAAGCGCCGCGTGAAATCGACTAGCTCGTGGCTGGGGCCGCTGTCGGCGGTCACGGTCGCGGGTTCGAGCGCCATGCCGCAGATCGGACAGGACCCGGGATGGTCCTGGCGGATCTCGGGATGCATCGGGCAGGTCCAGATCGTGCCTTCGGGCGCCGCGACCGGCGGCGTCGGCGGGCCGAGATAGCGCTCGGGATCGGCGATGAATTTGGTCCGGCAGCCCGCGCTGCAGAAATGATAGCTTTCACCGCTATGCTCGGCGTGATGCGCCGTGGTCGCCGGGTCGACGGTCATGCCGCAGACCGGGTCCTTGACGCCGGTCGCCGCTTTAGCGGTGCCGTGGCCGCCGCAGCAACCGCCGCCATGCGCCGCTCCATGTGTCTCGTTCATCGCCTCGCTCCTTTCGACGCCTGACGATCTAGGGTCTGACACCGTGTCAGGGTCAATACGTAATCGCCTAAGCGGCCAAATCGGCGGGCCCGTTCGCTTGGCCGCCATCAGGCCGGGGAGCACGCCGTCGGCATTGGGCTGGGTATCGTCGATGCCATCGAGCCGCTGCACGGTCAGGCGGAAGGCGAGCCGCATGAGACCCGTGCTGTCGGCCATAATCGGCGATTACCAGGCGCCAATCCGGGCGCAGCATGGCAAGCATGGCGGCACGCCACCGCTTCTCCCGCGCCCACAGGCGGATCGCGCGATCATAGTCTTTCGTCGATCCAGTCCCGCGCGGCGGGGTGTACGATTGCATTGGCTTCTCCCAACGCGAGGCGTTCGAAACGATAAACTACATCGACATGGGTGGCGACAGTGTCCCCAGCCAGGCGACCAGCCCGAGAATGACGATCGCAAGACCGCCTTCGACGACGAGGCTCGCGCGCAGCAGCGCCTGCGCCCGTGGCGCGTCCTCTTCCTCGATCGCCTGCGCAAGTGCCGGGGTCAGGCGATAACGGTTGAGCGCGGCCAGGCCCAGCATGCCGGCGAAGAGCAGCAGCTTGGCGATGAGCAGCAGGCCGTAGCTCGACTGACCGAGCGAGGCGATGTTGCCCGGGCCGACCAGAAACCAGCCGTTCACCGTCCCGGTCAGGATCAGCAGGGCGACGATGATCGTGCCGACGAGGGAGAAACCCCGCAGGGCTTCCTCGGCCAGTGTGACCTGGTCCATGTCTTCAGCGGCGACATCATCGGTTGCGAGCCTGGGAAGAACCAGCGCGAGGAAGGCGGCAAGCGCGCCGACCCAGGCGCCGGCGGCGAGCAGATGGATGAGATCGGCCCCCAGTTGCAGCCAGCCCGCCTCGCCTTCGCCGGCCGCGCCATGCCCGCTCCAGGCGAGGGTCGCGAGTGCGACCGCGCCTGCCAGAGTGGAGGCGATGAAGGCAGGACGGGATTGCCGGCGATAGAAGGGGATGGAGAGCAGAAGAACGAGGAGCGCGACGAGGCGCGCCTTCAGCGCCGTTCCCATGGACGTGCCGTTGAACAGCTCTGCGACCATGGAAAGATCAGGCTGGGTGAGCGGCAGTCCGGTCATGGCCGCTGCCTGCAACGCGAACCCCAGCGCCGACAGCAGGAGGGCGAGACAGGCGAGACCGGCCACCATTGCTACCATCGGCAGATGCCGCTGTACCGTCCGGCCGCCGCCGGGCGCATAGAGCGCGAACAGCGGCAGGCCGAACAACAGGCCGAGATCGACGTAGAGCGCCCAGCGGACGGCGACGAGTGCCACGTCGTTCATGGCGTCACTTGACGGTAAAGGCGAGATTGCCCTGGATGCGGTGCGTGTCGGTCGAGACGACGTGCCAGGCGACCTGATAGCTGCCCGCCATGAGCGGCTTGGCGAGCGTCAGCACGAGCGTCTTGTCGCCTTCGACGGACGTCTTGAAGCCGGTTACCGCCATGCGGTGGTTGGGCATGCCGGGCATGCCGGTCATCACGATCTCGGCGCCCGACAGCTTCGGCATCAGACCTTCACTGAAGGTGAGCGTGATACGCGAAGGCGCCGAGACGCTGGCGTTCGCGGCGGGCGTCGAGGACACAAGCTTGGGATGCGCGTAGGCCGGAGCAGAAACACTCAGGCCGACGGCGGCGATAACTGCGAGAGGCGAAAAGAAACGCATTGGAACATTCTCCTGTAGATCCCATGAGACAATACGCAGCCCGAGCCCCCACCCCTCGCAATTATTCTTTTCAATCTACAGCAAGGGTTCCTGGACCATCGTGCGTATTGAAGGATGAAGACGGAGAAGCACCATGGATGAACTTGACCACCTGCTCTCGCGGTTGCGCGATGCGCCTCTCGATCCCAGGCTCGGCGGCCTGGAAAGCCGGGTCATGGCGGAAATAGCGCGCATCCGGGCCATACCAAGCCTTGGCGCTATGACGTTCGGCATCGCGGCCGCAACCGCGCTGTTCATCGGAATTGCCGGCTCGGCAGTTCCGACACGGTCTGCTGATGCCAAACCGCTATCGCCCTTCGATGCTCGGCTCGCGCTTGCGCCCTCGACGCTGCTGAGCTCGCAGTGATGCGCGACCGCCGCCGGCTCCTGCTCCTCGTCCTGGTGACCTTCGCCGCGGCGATCGCTGGCGTTGTCATTGGCCGCGTCTATGTGGTTCCAGTGCGCCCGGTCGAAAATGAGCTGCACGAGCTGCTCCATCGCGATCTGAAGCTGAATTCAGCGCAACACAGCCGACTCGAGACAATCGAGAAGAACTACGCGATCCGGCGTCAAGCGCTGGAGGCCGAATTGCGCGCCGACAATGCGCGTCTCGCGGAAGCGATCGAAGCGGAGCATGGCTATGGCCCGCAAGTCGCAACTGCGGTGGATCGCTCGCACCAGGCCATGGGCGCGCTGCAGAAAGAAACACTTGAGCATATCTTCGCGATGCGGGCCGTGCTGCGCCCGGATCAGACGGACAAATTCGACGACGCCGTGGTGAAAGCGCTGACGGCCAAATCCGAATGACCGCGTGCCTCCCCGACTGCTCGGACGGGGAGCTCGCGGCTCTGGCGCTTGGAGGCCGGCAAGCGGCCTATGGCGAGCTGGTCCGCCGGCATCAAGGTTGGGTTCACCGGCTCGTGCGCAGCCATGTCGGATCTATGGATGAGGCATTGGATGTCACCCAGGCGAGCTTCGTCGCGGCCTTTGCCGCACTCAACCGCTATGACGTAACCCGACCCTTCCAGGTCTGGATGTCCCGGATTGTCATCAACAAATGCCATGACTGGCGGCGTCGGCGAGCGGTTCGAAATTTCTTTGCCCTAGCCCTACCGCTCGGCGAGGCGGACGGCGTCGCCGACGACGCACCGCTGCCCGATCAGGCGATCGGGGCCGAACAGCAGCTCGCGCAAGCAATGAAAGCGATTGCTGCCCTGCCGTCTTCCCTCAAGGACACGCTTATTTTGCGGACGATCGACGAGAAATCGGAAGCCGAAACCGCCGAGATCCTCGGCATCTCCCAGAAGGCCGTCGAGACCCGCCTCTACCGCGCCCGGGCGCGCCTCGCGGAAAGTTTGAAGAAAGTTTGAGGGGCAGGCGGGTGGGCTGCGTATTTCCAATAGGTCCGCCCTCTTTCCGCAAGCTGAGACAAACCGAATGATTTCTGCCCTCGACCGCCGCCAGTTCCTTCGCGGCGCGGCCCTCGCCGGTGGTGGCGCCGCATTATCAGCCTGGCTGCCTGCCTGGGCGCAGACCATCTCGCCGGGGATGCGACCGACGCTACCGACCGTGTCGGGCGAAGACATCACGCTGACCATCGCCCGGCAGTCGATGAGCATCGACGGGCGCCAGTTCCGCGCAATCGGTCTCAACGGCACGGTCCCCGCCCCGCTGATCCGGCTGCGCGAAGGCCAGCGCGTGCGGCTCAACGTCGTCAATCAACTCGAGGAGGACAGCTCGATCCACTGGCACGGGCTGATCCTGCCGGCCAATATGGACGGCGTGCCGGGCGTGTCTTTTCCGGGCATCAAGCCGGGATCGAACTACCTCTACCAGTTCCCCGTCGTGCAAAGCGGCACCTACTGGTATCACAGCCATTCGGGCCTGCAGGAGCAGGAAGGCCATTACGGCCCGATCATCATCGACCCCGCCGGTGCCGATCCGGTCGCCTATGACCGCGAGCATGTCATCGTGCTCGCCGATCACAGCGCACTCTCGCCGCAGGCGATCTTCCGGCGTCTCAAGGTCAACCCCGGCCATTTCAACTTCCAGCGCCAGACGCTGGCCGGGCTGCTCTCGGGCAAGGACCAGCCACTCAAGGACCGGCTCGACTGGGGCCAGATGCGGATGGACCCCGCCGACATCTCCGATGTCACCGGATCGACCTACACCTATCTCGTCAATGGCCATGGTCCGATGGACAACTGGACCGCGCTCTTCACCCCGGGCGAGCGGGTGCGGCTGCGCGTCATCAATGCGTCGGCGATGACCACCTTCAACGTCCGCGTACCCGGCCTGCCGCTCAGCATCGTCCAGGCCGACGGGCAGAATGTGGTGCCCGTCACCGTCGACGAGTTCCAGATCGGTGTCGCCGAGACCTACGACGTCGTTGTCAGCCCAGGCGAGGACAAGGCCTATACTCTTGTCGGCGAGGCCATCGACCGCTCGGGTATGGCGCGTGCCACGCTCGCGCCGCGCGCCGGCATGGCTGGCGAGGTGCCTCCCTTACGCAAACGGCCGCTCGCCGACATGAAGGACATGGGCATGGACATGTCCTCGATGCCGGGCATGGAAGGCATGGACATGTCGGGCGGCGCTATGCGGGGCGTCGATCCGACGGCCGAGAAGAACGCGTCCGCGCGCCTCGCGACCGGCGCGGCGGCAGCGATGGCGACCATGGACAACAGCGCCATGGCGGGCATGGATCATTCGGGGATGGATCATTCCGCGATGAGCGGGATGGATCATGGATCGATGGCCGGCATGGACCACGGCGCGATGGGCGCCGATGGCCAGATGGCGGGCATGGATCATGGCGGGCACGCGATGGGTTCGATGAAGATGCGCGACTTCTCGAACGCGCCGCAGGTGAAGCGCGATCCGAGCGTCCAGACCATCTCGCCGATGCCCGTCGACCGCACCGGCGAGCCCGGCCAGGGCCTCACCGACGTCGGCCACAAGGTGCTCGTCTACAAGGATCTGATGGCGCTCGAGCGCAATCCAGACGTGCGCGCGCCGAGCCGCAGCATCGACATCCACCTCACCGGCAACATGGAGCGGTTCATGTGGTCGTTCGACGGCGAGAAAATGTCGGACCATCACGAGCCGATCCCGTTCATCGAAGGCGAGCGGGTGCGCGTCAATCTCATCAACGACACGATGATGGGGCATCCGATCCACATCCACGGCCATTTCTTCGAGCTGGTGACCGGGCATGGCGACCATGCGCCGCGCAAGCACACCGTCATCGTCCAGCCCGGCGGCAAGGTGAGCTGGGACTTCACCGCCGACGCGGTCGGGGACTGGGCCTTCCACTGCCATCTCCTCTACCACATGCATGCAGGGATGATGCGGGTCGTGAGCGTGCGTCCGAAGGGAGACGCGCAATGACCCGCATCCTCACGCCGCTGGTGAGCGCGATCGCCCTTCTCGCCGCCGCACCCGCCTTTGCCCAGGATCATTCGATGCACGACATGCCCGGCATGGCGCCGCCGGGCGGGGCGCGGCCGGCGCAGGAGAAAAAGAAGGACAAGGCCGCCGCGCCGCGCCCCAAGCCCACTGCCAGGCCGCGCGCTCAGAAGCCAGCGCCGGACACCATGCCGGCAATGGACCATTCGCAGCACCAGACCACTCCCGCGGCGCAAGCAAATGCGGCCGGTCAGCCGCAATCCACGTCTCCCGCAATGCCGGAGATGCCGGGCATGGACCACTCCCAGCATCAGGACGGCGCGATGCCCGACATGCCCGGGATGGACCATGCGCAGCATGGCCAGACAGCGACGCCGGGAACGCCCGCCATGCCCGGCATGCAAATGACCGGCACCGCACTTCCGGCCGGCAATGCGCCCCCGCCGCCGCCCCCAGGCGACCACTTCGCCGATCGGGATTTTCCCGGCGGCGAGATGGCGCGCTCGCGCGACATCATGATGAAGGACAGCGGCGGCAACAATTTCGGGCAGGTGCTGCTCAACCTGTTCGAGTATCAGGCGCATAGCGGCCGCGATGGCTATCGCTGGGATGGCGAAGGCTTTTACGGCGGCGACATCAACCGCCTCTGGCTCAAGAGCGAGGGCGAAGGCGAGTTCGGCCGCGGCATCGACAGCGCCGAGGTGCAGGTGCTCTACAGCCGGGCCATCGACCCCTATTTCAATCTTCAGGGCGGTATCCGCCAGGACTTCGGCCGCGGGCCCGACCGCACCTACGCGACGATCGGCGTCGAGGGCCTGGCTCCTGGCATGTTCGAGGTCGAAGGCGCGCTGTTCCTCTCGACCAAGGGCGATGTTCTGGGCCGGGTCGAGGGCTATTACGACCAGCGCATCACCCAGCGCCTGATCTTGCAGCCGCGCGCCGAGGTCAATTTCGCCGCGCAGGATATTCCGGAGAACGACATCGGTTCGGGGCTGGTCAACATAGAGCTCGGCGCGCGCCTGCGCTACGAATTCAGCCGCCAGTTCGCACCTTACATCGGCGTTTCCTATCTGCGCAAAGCCGGAGACACGGCGCGGCTGTCGAGGCTTGCGGGCGAGGACGTCCATGCCACCAGCTTCGTCGCCGGCGTTCGCTTCTGGTTTTAGCATCAGGACGGCTGATGGCGGGGGCGAACAAGAGAGCGGGGCGTTACACTCATACCCAGGTCGGCCGGCGCCGAGCGAAGGAGATACGCCATGGACCATTCGTCCCACATGAACACCCGGAAGATGGGTGCCTATTGGAGCCTTGCCGTTCAGACCGTCATCAGCGGCGTCATCATGTATCTGGTGATGTTCGTCATGATCGACGGGCTCGACAGCTTCTACAACAACCTCAACATGCTCTACATGACGCTGATGATGGTCGCACCGATGGTGGTGCTGATGATCCTCGCCATGCGACACATGTTCGTGTCGAAGGCCGCCAACATCGCGCTGATCGCCGCGTCGCTGGTCGCCTTCTTCGGCAGCTTTGCACTCATCCGCACCCAGACCACGATCGGCGACACGGCCTTTCTGCGCTCGATGATCCCGCATCATTCCGGGGCGATCCTGATGTGCCAGGAAGCAAAGCTCAGCGATCCGGAAGTCATCCGGCTTTGCGAAGCGATCAAGCGCTCGCAGCGGCAGGAAATCGACGAGATGAAGGCCATACTCGCGCGGCGCTGAGTGGCACGGTCGGGCTACGCCCGGATACGTGCGCCCGGCCAGGTATGTGAGCCGGCCGATGGTCGACACGAGGCGCGGGGCGGACGAGATTGCCAGGGAGGTGGTGCGGCTTGCGCCGTTGTTCCTGCGACAGGCTGGCGGCCATGTCCTGACGCTGCTCGATCCTGCCGGGATCGTGCTGAGCTATAATGAAGAAGGCGAGCGTGCCGAATGCTGGCCCCTCGATCGCGTCCTGGGACAGCCCCATGACCTGTTCTACCCGCCCGACGAGATTGCGGCCGGCCGCCCGTGCGCAGACCTGGCGGCCGCCCTTCACGAAGGCACGCTGGAGCGCGAAGCGTGGCGGGTCTGCGAGAACGGAGCGGAGTATCTCGCGCGCCTGACGATCAGCGCCCTGTTCGAAGGCGACGCACATCGAGGCTTTGCCTGCATCAGTCGCGATGTCACCGACGAGGCGGCGGTCCGGGCGTCAATCGAGACCCGCGAGCAGCATCTCCAGTCGATCCTGGCGACCGTCCCCGATGCGATGATCATCATCGACGAGACCGGCGACATCACGTCGTTCAGCGCGGCCGCCCAACGCCTGTTCGGCTATTCGGAAACCGAGCTCGTCGGCCGCAACGTCTCCTGCCTGATGCCCCAGCCCGATCGCGACCGGCATGACGAATATATCGCGCATTATCTCCAGACCGGCGAGCGCCGGATCATCGGCCTCGGCCGCGTCGTGGTCGGCCAGCGCCGCGACGGCTCGACCTTCCCGATGCAGCTGTCGGTTGGCGAGGCCGGTGAAGACGGGCAGCGGTTGTTCACCGGCTTCATCCGGGATCTCACCGCCAAGGAGCAGGATGAGCTCAGGCTCAAGGAACTGCAGGCAGAGCTGGTCCATGTCTCCCGGCTGAGCGCGATGGGCACGATGGCCTCGACCCTCGCGCATGAGCTCAACCAGCCGCTTGCCGCGGTCGCGCTCTATCTCGAGACGATCCGCGACATGCTCGACGAGCGGGACGACGAACCCTTCGTGTCGCTACGGTCGGTGATGGATGATGCGGCACAGGAAACGCTGCGGGCCGGCCATATCGTCCGGCGCCTGCGCGATTTCGTCGCCCGCGGCGAGGTCGACAAGAGCCTCCACGATCTGCCGCAGGTTGTCGCCGAGGCGAGCGAGCTCGCGCTGGTCGGTGCACGCGAGCGCGGCATCCGCAGCTTCTTCGCGGTCGATCCCGCCGCGACGCCGGTTCTCGTCGACAGGGTGCAGATCCAGCAGGTGCTGGTCAACCTGATGCGCAACGCCATCGAGGCGATGGCGGCGTGTCCTGTTCGCGACCTCAAGGTAGCGACCAGGTTGCGCCCTGACGGGCTGATCGAGGTGACCGTGGAGGATACCGGCCCCGGCATCGCCGACGAGGTCCGGGAGCAGCTCTTCACGGCGTTCAAGTCGACAAAGGCCGACGGCATGGGCCTCGGCCTTTCGATCTGCCGGACCATCATCGAAGCGCATGGGGGCCGTATCTGGATGGAGCGCCCCGACCGCGGCGGCGCGCGCTTTCATTTTACCTTGATCCATGCGCGGGCGGAGGAGGAACATGGGGGATAGACGCGTCATCCATCTGGTCGACGACGAGGAGAGCATCCGCAAGGCGGCGAGCTTTGCGCTCAAGACCGCGGGCTACGACGTCGTGACCTATGCCTCGGGCGTGGAGTTTCTCAAGGAGGCGAAGTCGGCGGCCGTCGGCTGCGTCATCCTCGACGTGCGCATGCCCGAGATGGACGGTCTCGAGATTCAGGCCGCCATGGCAGCACGCGGGGTCAATATGCCGGTCATCGTCCTGACCGGCCATGGCGACGTGTCGGTTGCGGTGCAGGCCATGAAAGGCGGCGCGGTCGACTTTCTCGAGAAGCCCTTCGAGAAAGCCGCCCTGCTCGGCGCCGTCAGCCGCGCGTTCGCGCGTCTCGACGATGTCGACCTTCGCACTCTGGAAACCTCTGAAGCCGGCGTGCGGGTCGCTGCACTGACGCCCCGGGAGCGTGAAGTGCTGGAAGGGCTGGCGAACGGCCTGCCCAATAAGACGATCGCCTATGACCTGGGCTGTTCATCGCGAACGGTCGAGGTCCATCGCGCGAGCCTGATGGCCAAGCTCGAGGTCCGCAATTTGTCCGAAGCCCTGCGGATCGCCTTTGCCGCGGGCATGGGCCGCAAGCCGAAGTGACTGCGACCTCTACGTAGCGACGGGACGAGGCGCGATATGCGATCGATGGTGCAATCGTCACACGGGTGTCCGCTTCTCGCAATGCCATCGGTCCGTTCCACTCAGCATGATGGCAGATACACCATCCTCGTCTCCGACGACGATCCCGGCGTGCGGCGTGGCCTCCAGCTGCTGCTGAGATCGCGCGGCTATGCCGTGTGGGGATATACGACCGGCCACGCGCTGTTGGCCGACCCCCGCGCGAAGGAGGCAGACTGCGTCATCCTCGACTATCGCATGCCCGACATCGACGGATTCGCGATGCTGCGTCACCTTCGCGAGATCGGATGGTCGGGACGCGCGATCATGATCTCAGGCTTTCATGACACGCTGCTGGCCTCGCGGGCCGCTGAGGCGGGCTTCGATCATGTTCTCGCAAAGCCGCTGATCGGCAGGGCTTTGCTCGAAGCGTTGGACCGGCACCGCATCGAGACGCTTCGAAAGCATTGAATTGTGGCGGCCGGCCCCCGGCAGCCTCAGCCCGGCGCGATGTGGAAAGCCGATCTGCGCCGTCAAAGCCAGTGGCTACGTTTGAACCGGATGTAGAGCCCAATGCAGACCGCAGCGATGACGCCGAGGATGACGAAATATCCCCATTGCGTCTTCAGTTCGGGCATATTCTCGAAATTCATGCCGTAGATTCCGGCAATCGCGGTAGGCACCGCGAGGATCGCAGCCCGGGCGGCAAGCTAACGGGTGATCGCACCTTGGCGCTGCTGTTCGAGCAGGTGACTCGCCTCGAACACCGAGATCAGGATGTCGCGGATGCCGGTGATGGCGCTCTCAACCCTGAGCATGTGATCGTCGAGCTTCGAAATCTGGTGGCCGTTGTCGGCACCTTCCATGGCAAGCGGGTGAAGGCCGTAATTCCCGGCGATGTCGGCAAGTTCTGTTTCGCTGGGCTGGGACATTTTGATCCACACGAAGTCATCCTTGCCGACGTGCTCGCACGCCGGATCGATCAGGGTCGCCGGCCGTAGCCGTTTGCCATTGTGACAAAGAACGGCGGCGGCGACCGGAAGCCGTGTGCCTCGCCTATTGAGACGCGCGCACAAACACTCGTCATTCTTCAAGCCCAATCGCAGGAAGAAGAAGGCGGCGCGCAGCAATTCGAGCGAGAGCTTATAGAAAATGCGGCGGAGCGTTGGGTTTCGCAGAAGGCCGCTCCCGTTCATGACGCGCGTGGCTGGGCGGCGCGCTGCCACATCAAGGGCACGCAGACTGCGAAGGTCTGCGCACCCTTGATTGGCGACCGCGAGGGTTTTCCTCTCTTGCGATGGTACCAAGCGATTGCCCGTGTGGCGCCTCTGCAATCGTGTCGGATGACTATACCTAAGTATCGGATAACGGCGCTGACGACAGGGTTGCCGGGCCCCGGTGAGGCGCGTCGCACCGCGCGGAGACGAAAGCTGGAAGACGGAAAAGCTCAACTGTCGAAAGCGACCGAGCGCGCGAGCGCTTCCTGGGACTGCAGAAAGGCGAGCCGCGATTGCAGCGCCGCCTGGACAACGCCGAAAGCGTCACCCCCCAGAGTCACGCGCAGCGGCGGATGGTCGCTGGTTGCGACATCAACGATCCCTTGCGCGATCTTTTGCGGGTCGAGCGTGTAGAGCTCGTTTCCGGCGGTCTCGAACATCTTGCGGATATGGCCGGCGGGCGTATCGCGATACGCGGCGATCTCGCTGGCGAATTGCAGATTGTGGCTGAAGCTGGTGCGCGCCCCGCCCGGCTCGATCAGTGTCACGAACAGGTTGAAGGGTTCAAGCTCCTGGCGGAGGCATTCGCTGAAGCCCTCCAGGCCCCATTTGGCCACATGATAGAGACTGCTCGTCGGAAGCGAGCCCTGACCACTAGCGCTGGAGATCTGGATGATCCGGCCGCTCCCGCGCAGCCGCATGGCGGGGACAAAGGCGCGGGTGATGTGGATGGGCGCCATGAGATTGAGCGCGATCTGGCCTTCGACCTCGGCGTCCGACATCTCTTCGGTGGCGCCGATCACGCCGCCGCCGGCGTTGTTGACCAGAATATCGACGGGTCGACGCGCCTGCGCCCGGGCCACGACCGCAGCAATATCGTCCTTGACCGTAACGTCGAGCGCTTCGACGCGCAGCTGGCTCGGATATTTCGCCGCGAGATCATCGAGGCTTTCGGGCTTGCGGGCCGTCGCGGTAAGGTCGTCGCCAGCGGCCAGGATCAGTTCGGCCAGATGGCGGCCGATGCCGCTGGACGCGCCCGTGAGAAACCAGTGATTGGACATATGTTACTCCATATATTACCAACTGGTAGGTAACTTGAAACCTGGAATGCGTCAATGCTTGGAGGTGTGATGAAGCAACGAACCCGGCGGAATGCCGCACAGAGCCGCGAGACGCTCCTGGCTGCAGCGACCGAGGAGTTCGCGTCCCATGGGCTGGCGGGCGCGCGGATCGACCGGATTGCGCAGGCGGCGGGTATCAGCAAGCCGATGCTCTACACCTATTTCGGGGACAAGGAGGCGCTCTTCGATGCCGCGCTGACGCAGGAAGTGATGGACGCGGCGCAGGCCGATCGCTTCGATCCCAATGATCTTGAGGGTTATGCGGGGCGCACCTATGACTTGCTGGTCGAACGCCCGCGCCTGTGGAGGCTGCTGACCTGGCATCATTTGGAGCGTGGCCAGGATGTTCTGATGCTCCCGGCCGGCGAGGTCCTTCTCGGGGAGAAGCTGGACGGGATCGCAGCGGCGCAGGCCGAGGGGCGGATCGTCGCCGACTTCACGCCCCTGGATGTCGTCCGGCTTGTCGCCGCCCTCACCCAGCTCTGGTGCATGACCGGAGCTGCACGCGACGCTGCCGAGCACGCGGCGCGCCGGGCGACGATCATGCGGGCGGTGGGGCGACTGCTGCGCGTGTGATCGTGCGAGGCGCGAGCTGCACGCCCGCGCGCCGACCGGGACACAGCAAGCATTTTTCGCAACCTGCCGTACTGCCCAGCGGCAAAATCAGGGCGGCTCATGCACAAGCCGGCCCGTCGGCTCCGCGGATGCGATCGACGTTCGAGGACTGCGCCGCCACTGCCGAACCGGATTGGATCATCGCCAAGTGACCCAGTGGCTGCGCGACGATCTCAGGTCGCCGGACTCGTCGCACGACGTTTCGTCAGGAGTCGTTTCATCTGCCTCAAAAGGCGAACCTGCGGCTCAATCCGGAAGAAGGCGCGACACATCCAGGAAACGAGGATCAAATGCGGTCCGCATCGGTATTACTTTCCCTGGCGCGTGCAAGCTCAGCAAAGGACTAATGTTCCCGGAGCATCTCTAGCGCTATACCTAGGTATATCACGCCGACACCAATAACATGTGATCATGCCGCTTCGCATTCTTGCCGGCCAAATGTCCCGATCATCAAATCGAAGCGTGCGAGGCTGTATTACCATATGATATTCTATCTCCTATCTCAGCAGCTTTGCAAATGAGCGCTCGCAAAAATATCTCTTCAGTCATGAGGGTTCGACGTCTGGCGTGCGTATTATAGCTATATCTATATCTAAATTTCACGAGAATAAGGTATTGGAAAAACAGGAAAAATACTGTTGACCTGTATATACAACTGATGTTGTCTGTGGCTGTTCTAAAACGTCAGGGGGATTGCACATGACCATCAGGATGGCCCTGCTCGGCAGCGCCGCCATCGTCGCGGGCTGCGCCGCGCCGGCTCTCGCTCAGGCCGATCCGACACCGCAGCCAAAAGCACAAGTCCTGGGGGATGACAGCGACATCGTCGTTACCGGCTCACGAATCCGTCGGCAGGATCTGGCCGGGGTTGGACCGGCCACCGTGGTCACCGCCGAGCAGATCCAAAATACCGGCATCGTCAATATCGAAACCGCCTTGCAGCGTTTGCCGGCCAATGCCGGCTTCGCGGGCAACCAGACATCGGCCTACTGGACCAACAACGGTTATGGCACTGCTCAGGTCAATCTGCGCGGCCTCGGCATCAAGCGCACACTCGTGCTCCTCAACGGCCGACGTCTCGTCGCGGGCGGCACCGGCGCCAATTCCTCACCCGATCTCAACATGATCCCGGTCGTGGCGCTGGCACGCACCGATGTCCTCAAGGATGGCGCGTCCGCTATCTACGGGGCCGATGCCATGGCCGGCGTGGTCAACCTTGTCACGCGCACCGATTATGAAGGCCTGGGTCTCAGCGTCCGACAAGGCATTACCGAGCGCGGCGACGGCTCCGATCTCACCGCGGACCTACTTTGGGGCATTCGCAACGATCGTGGCGGGTTCATGGCAGCAGTCACCTACCAGAAGACCAGCGCCGTCAACATGGCCTCGCGTGCGCCCTGCTCGCTCGCTGAAACGACGCCGGGCTCGCTGAGCTGCGTCAACAGCGCCTCGACGATCGGCGGACGCGCGGTGCTGCCCAACGGCCAACAGATCAACTTCAACCAGGTACCCGGAGGGAACGGGAACTTCTACGAGCCTTACAGTCCCGCCAAGCACAACTTCAACTCGAACCCGTTTCTCAATGCGGTCAGCCCAGTCGAGCGCGTCAGCACGGCCTTCTTCGCGGACTATGCGCTGACCGACGGTATCCAGGCGTTCGGCGAGTTCCTCTATACGTTCCGCAAGTCGAATCAGATCGCGACACCCGGCACGCTGCGCAATCTCTCGATACCAGCCAGCAATCCGACCAATCCGACCGGCCAGAACCTGGTCCTGGCCCAGCGCCGCCTCGCCGAACCCGGCGCGCGCCACTTCTTCCAGGAGACCGATACCTGGCAAGGCACCTTCGGGCTGCGCGGCAAGCTGGCGAACGACTGGGCCTGGGAAGTCGCGGGCAGCTTCGGGCGTAACACGGCCGTCGACGGCTCGACCAACATCGCCAATCTCGAGCGCGTCGCGAACACGCTCGACAGGAGCAAATGCTCCAGCACGGCGGGCGCGGCCATCCCCTGCGGTGACTATCTTGGGTTCGGAGACCTGACACCTCAGGTTCTGGATTATATTCTGTTCACCTCGCGCGATCGCGGAGGCAACGAACTCGGCACGGTCACGGCTGACCTCAACGGCGATCTCTTCTCCCTTCCAGCCGGCGCGGTGTCCTTCGCCACCGGCGTGGTCTATCGGCGCGAAAAAGGCTGGCGCGATCCCGACCCGTTGACGGTGCTCGGCGTGGCGAACGTCAATCAGCAGGATCCTATTTCGGGCTCGAGCACCGCCAAGGAAGCCTATCTCGAGCTATCGGTGCCGGTGCTTGCCAACACAGCTTTCGCCAAGGCGCTCACGCTCGATGGCGCAGTCCGCTACTCAGACTATAATCTCTTCGGGAGCGACTGGAATTACAAGCTCAGTGCCGACTGGGTAGTCAATGACAGCATCCGTCTGCGCGGCACTTATGGGACGGGCTTTCGCATTCCCAACGTGCCGGAGCTTTTCGGCGGCGTCTCGGAAGGCAATCTGACCACGACCGATCCCTGCTCGCGCTACACCTCCAGCGGCAACGTGACCTTGATCGCCAATTGTCAGGCGTCCGGTGTGCCGGCCAACTATACGCAGCTCGGCACCACGATCCTCACCACAGTGGGCGGTAACCAGAGCCTTCGGCCCGAAAGCTCCACGACCTGGACCGTTGGTACGGTGATATCGCCGCGCGGCATCATCCCAGGGTTGTCGCTGACGGCAGACTGGTTCGACATCAAGATCAAGGACGCGATCCGGGCCATTCCCGGCTCGACCAAGCTCGCAGTCTGCTATGCGAGCCAGAACCTGTCGCACCCGTTCTGCAGCGACTTTACGCGCAGCGCGCTGACCGGCGAGGTCACTTACCTCTCCGCCCAGCCCATCAACACCGGCCGCGAGGAGATGAATGGTCTCGATCTGGGTCTGGTGTACAGTGGTGCGGTGGGCGAGGTGAAGATCTCCTTGGATCTCAACATGACCTATCTCAACAAATATGTCGTAAACCCCTTCCCCGGCGGCGCGCCGATCTATTTCGACGGGTTTATCGGGGGCGGCAATGGCGGCTATCCGAAATGGCGTGGTTATGGCGTGCTGACGGCGGAAAAGGACGGCATCAGCGCGACCTGGTCGACACAATGGATCGGCAAGGCGACCGACTTCAACGCATCGGCCGGCGACATCGGCTACCGCACGCCGAACGTCTTCTACCACAATCTTCAGCTTGCCTTCGCGATCGACGAGAAGACACGTTTCCAGATCGGGGCCGATAATCTGTTCGACCGCAAGGCGCCCTATATCCAGAGCTTCACCGATGCCAACACCGACACGATGACCTATGATCTGCTCGGACGGCGCTTCTACGCCGGCTTCCGAACCGCGTTCTGAAGGGCAGCACATGGCAATTCGCTGGCCTTTGGTCATCCGCCGGACGCACAAGTGGCTGGCCCTGATCGTCGGCGTCCAGGTTCTGCTCTGGACGCTGACCGGCTTCTATATGGTGGCCGTCCATATCGACATCATCCATGGCGACGATCTGGTCCGCCCACCGGTCGTCGCCCCCATCGACCTTGCGAGCTTCGTCCCGCCGGCGCGGATTGTTCAATCGGCTCCCGACGCGTCCGAGATCCGCCTGCAACGGTTCATGGATCAGCCCGTCTGGCGCGCGCAAACCCCGGGTGGTCCAAGACTCTTCGATGCAGGTTCGGGACAGCCCATCCCCGATTTGAGCGAGGCACAAATCCGCGCCGCCGCTCGGCGCATCTACAGCGGCACCGGGGACATCGTCGCAGCCCGGCTGCTGACGACGGCGCCACTGGAAATGCAGGCGCGCAAGCCTCCCTATTGGCAGGTCGAATTCGATGCCTGGAACCGGCCAACCCTGTATCTCTCTCCGCAGACCGGTGAGCTGATCTCGCGCCGCCATGCGCTGTGGCGCGTGTTCGATTTCGCGTGGATGCTGCACATCATGGACTATGACGATCGCTCCGACGTCAACAATCCGCTGCTGCGCGTGGCGACCTGGAGTGCCCTTGCCATGGCGCTGGCCGGGGCTTGGCTGCTGCTTTGGTCGTTCCCGCGGCGCAGGAAGAAGAAGGCATGAAGAAAATCCGGTTCACCCCGCTCTTTTTTCGGCGCATCCACAAATGGGTCGGCCTGATCCTGGGCGTGCAGTTTCTCCTTTGGGCTCTGAGCGGCTCGATGATGGCCTTGCTCGATCAGGAGAAGGTCGGCGGACACAGTGCGCAGGCCAGCCATCAGCACGCCCTACCTGCCGGTGACTATATTGCGCCGGCAAAGCTCGCTCTTGATGGTCCCGTGCTCGGCATCGCCTTGCGGTCCCTTGCCACACGCCCCGTCTACGAGCTTCGATCCACCACGGGCACGCGGCTAATCGACGCGACGAGCGGCGCCCCGGTTCGGGTCGACGAGCAGGTCGCGCGCGACGTCGCGACGATGGTGAATGAAGCACCGATCCGCAAGGCAACGTTGCTCGCCGAACCGAATGTGGAAGCGCGCGAGCACGAAGGCACCATGTGGCGACTGGATTTCGCGGACGCAGAGAACAGCAGCGCCTACATCTCCGCCGACACCGGCCGATTCCTGGTCATGCGCGGCGACACATGGCGCACCTGGGATTTCTTCTGGATGCTCCACAATATGGACTATGTGAACCGCACCAGCTTCAATCACCCGCTGATCGTCTTCGTTGCGTTCGGTACTTTGTGGCTGTCGGGGACGGGCTTCTACCTGCTGTTTAAGAGCTTCAGTCGCGCCGACGTGCGATGGTTGCGGCGCAGGCGCAAATCGGCCGTCAAGTTGGGCGCGGGCTGATCGCTAGGTCCCAACAGAAAAAGCCGCCGATAGCTCGAACCGATTGCCCGGGTGCGTGAGCCAAGCGTGCGATACGAGACGTCCGCGACTCCAGGTTCTGCGCGTCATCATTAGCACTGGTTCTCCTTCAGCGAGGCCCAGCATTGTTCGCATGGCTGTATCCGGCATCGCCGCGCACACCCGGTGCTCTACTCGCTCGAGCGGGGCAACACGTGTCAGATATTCATTCGGCGTCGAGGCGCTGAAATCCCTCTCTCCGTAGCGTGGCGCAGCAGATGCCAGTACAAAGCGCTCCTCGACCTGAATTGGGAATTCGGTCTCGTGATGGACGATAAGCGAATGGAAGAGGCGCGTGCCCAAGCCGACTTCCAGCAGAGCTGCCCTTTCCGCATCAGCCCGTATCTCGATATTATAAATGACGCGCGCGCGATAGGCGTGGCCCCTGCCGCGCACCTCCTCCGCGATGTTGCGGATCTCGATCAGCTGCCCGATCGGCCGGGGCTCGGCGACAAAGCTGCCCCGCCCCGCCCGCCGTACCACGACACCGGCCGATTGCAGTTCCCGCAACGCCCGGTTTGCGGTCATGCGCGAGACTTTGAACGTCTCGACGAGCTCGGCCTCTGACGGCGTCTGGTCGCCGGGCTTCAGGCGACCTTCCCGGATGTCCTCGAAAATGCTGTCTTTGATCGCCACATAGCGAGGTTGCTTCTCCGCACCGGCAGCGTCGACCGCGGGTTCGCCCACAGAAGCAGCTTTCGTCCGGGGAGCGGATGCGCGGCTATGGGGGCGAGCGGGAGCATGCATCAAATGACTATACAGGTGGGGGCGAGCAAGTCCCAGTCATTCAAACAGGAAATCACCAGCGAGAGCCGAGGCGTGCGTGATCAATGCCGCGCGAAGACCTTCTGGCCCGAACTGCCGAACGACACCACCGCATAGGGTTGGCGGGCGGCGCCTGCCACTTCCATGCCCTCCGAGCCGATCGGCATCCCCGCCACCGCAATGCCTCTGACGCCTACGGGACGGGTTGCCAGCAGGCGCTTGATATCGGCGACCGGGACATGGCCCTCGATCAGATAGCCATCAACCATCGCGCTGTGGCAGGATGCCAGCGTGCCCGGCATGCCGGCCCTCCGCTGAAGCGCCCCGCGCGACGCATCGTCGCGCATGACGACCGTGCGGCCCAGCTTCGCGCGAAGCGCCTGGGCCCACTTCTCACAGCATCCACAACCCGGGTCCCGGTGGACGACGACATCATTCGCCGCAAGCGCTGCGCCGGGCAGGGCGAGGAACAGCAAGGCGGCAGAAAGACGGGTCTTCATGAACGGCTCCCGGAAGCATGCGATAGGGTTCCTAATGATCTATACGCATTGATGCCCCCTACCCCTCATCACGCTGAAGATTTCACGATGGCGCGCGGCCTCCAGGCGAGCGGCAAGGACACAAGCAGCGCCAGCGACAGACCACCAATCCCCCACAAGACTAAGTGCTGCGCCCCGGGAGCGACGACGGCGATCGCCAGCGGCGCGAGCGCCTGCCCGATGCTGGCGGCGGAATGCTGGAGACCGAGCTTCAGACCCGAAGGGGCTGCCGCACCGCTGATCCAGAAGCTGGTGACCAATCGAAGGGTTGCCGAGCTCCAGCCGGCAGCAACGATGATCCCACTGAGTTCGGCCATGCTCGCGGCGACAGGGAACAGGAAGAGCGCCGCAGCCAGCAGGCCGAGCGTCAGCCCCGCAAGCCGCCTCGGCATGGTCACCAGCCAATCGAGCCTCGCATGGAAGATCTGTGCTGCCAGCATGCCCAATCCGCAGAGACTGAGCATCCAGGCGATCTCTTCGCGGCTCAGCGAAATGACGCTCCGCGTCACCAGGAGATTGACATGCATCGCCGCCAGCCCGCCGCCCGCGACGATCGTGACGAAAAGCAGGATCAGCGTCGCGCCGAGCGTCGGCGCGGGCAGGTCTCCGCCATCGATGCAAGGTGCACACCAGCGCGGCAGACGCACGGCGCAAAGCGCCGCCCCGACGGCACCGATGCCGAAAGCGAGGATCATGAGGGGAGCGCGGGGCAGGATCGCGGCCGAGACCTCCGCCACCAGCGGACCGGCGAGATCGCCCAGAAACAAGAAGGCGGTCAGCCAGGTGAAGCGCCGCGCCTGGTCCGCGCGCTCGTTTGCGGCAAAGCTCGCGCAGAGCAAGCCCAACGGTATGATGGCGGCCGACGCCATCCCCGCCACCAGGCGCAATGCATAAAGCTCAGGCAGCCCGACGAGGCCGATCGGCGCGGTCACCAGGGCAAGGATGACCAGCGCTGCGCGCAACATCGCCCGATAGTCGACCCGGTCCGCGATCCAGCCCCAGAGCGGCGCCGCCAGCAAGGCTGCCAGGGGATGGACCGCGGTCAGGCTCGCGACATGAAAATCATGAGCGCTTGACGATAGCGCGCCACGAGCCGGGTCGACCAGTGCCGGAAGGAAGGCGAGAATGGCCGTCTGTCCCGCCGACGCCGCAGCCGCCGCGAGCAACAAGACGAAAAAGGAGGCCGGCCAGCGACCGTTGGCTTGCGATCCAGCCTTGTCACGCGGCGCGTTCGCGGTCGACCCCTCGAGTGGCCATCCGCGGATCACCACCAGGCGCGCAAGCCGATCACCAGCCTGTGTTCGGAAGGCCCTTCCCCGCGCAGGCGACGGAAATCGGCCGTGCCGTCAAATGCGCGCTCCCAGACGAAGCCGATATAGGGCGCGAACTTGCGCGACACCTCGTAGCGCAACCGTCCACTCAGCTCGACATTGCTGAAGCCGCTGCCGAGCTGCCGATCGCTCGACCGCTTCGAATAGATATTGGTCTCCACCTGCGGCGTAAGGATCAACCGATTGGTGAACAAGACCTCATAGGACGCCTTGGCGCGCGCCGCGAGACGCCCATCGGTTCCTACATAGCCGGTGAGCTGGACGTCGAACCAATAGGGCGCCAGTCCCTCGACGCCGGCGGCCAGCCAGGTGGTCGCACCCTTGCCGAGATCCTGCCTGACCCCGAGCAGCGTGCCCCAGAACGGGTTCTTGCTGTGCCACCACAGCGCCTCGACGCTGCTCTCCGGATCGAGACGTTGGTCGCGGGAGTTCTTGAGCCCCTGGCTGCGCAGCCAGAGCTTGTCATTGTCCTGACCCTTGGTGACGAGCACGGTCCAGCCCACGCCCTGACCCTCGTTGCCGCTGGTGAACTCAAGCTCATCGACAAGTATCTTGGGGATTGAGAGCTTGTCGGCCATCTCATAGCCCGGCAGCGTCGAGTTGCGGTAGCCGTCGGCATAATCGTCCGAGTTGCGCGCGTCCGGCGGGGCCTGGCCGCCCTGCATCGAGCCCATGTCCATCGTGGCGCCGTTACCGGACGCCTTCGTGTCGGTCATATCCATGCCCGGCATGTCCATGCCCGCATGGTCCTGAGAGCCTTGCGCGGAAGGAGTGTGCGGAGCGGGAGTGGCCGTTTGGGCAGGGGTGGTGGCGGGCGACGGGGGCGAGGCATCCTGCGCGAGGGCGGGGGCCGTGATCGCCGGCGCCAGGAAGAGGGCAGCGCCAAGAGCGATGCCGCGCGAGGGGAAAATCCGGATCATGCGACCACCACCTCCCGGAACATGCCGGCCGCCATGTGATAGAGCAGATGGCAATGGAAGGCCCATCGGCCCATGGCGTCGGCGGTGACGCGGAAGCTCACCCGTTGGGCGGGCTGGACCACCACCGTATGCTTGCGGACCTGGAAGGCGCCGTCCGGGCCTTCGACATCGCTCCACATGCCGTGCAGATGCATCGGATGCGCCATCATCGTGTCGTTGACGAAGGTGACGCGCAGCCGCTCGTTCGGCCTGAAATGGAGCGGCCTGGA
>Ga0209147_100194_pt1 | contig 69330 bp, 54 predicted proteins | sample AraplaCol_mLB_r2_FD_184278 | JGI IMG/M metagenome (GOLD analysis project Ga0209147, IMG submission 184278) | Arabidopsis root microbial communities from North Carolina, USA - plate scrape CL_Col_mLB_r2 (SPAdes) (version 2) | ecosystem: Host-associated > Plants > Roots > Endosphere | place: USA...
GCTCGTACGCGCGGCCGAGGGCCTGGATGTAGTCGAGCGGGTGGTAGTAGCTGATGTACTGCAGCGAATCCGCGATGCTCTGGATCAGGTCTTCCTGTTTGATGACGGTCATGGCTGAGACTCTGTGGGGACAGTGGGGAATGCGTTTATGCGTTGGCGGCTGCTTCGGCCGGCTTGCGGGACGCGGGCACGGCGCTCGCGTGCGGCGCGTGCGTCTCGTGGAAATGGGCCGGGTGCGTGTGCGTCGTCAGGCGGTCGACCCACGCCATCACGAGCGCCGACACCAGGAACGACACGTGGATGATCACCTGCCACATGATCGCGTGCATCGTGTGCTGGTCGGGGTTGATGAACGTCTTCAGCAGGTGGATCGACGAAATGCTGATCAGCGCCATCGACAGCTTGACCTTCAGCACGCCCGCGTTCACGTGGTCGAGCCATTCGGGCTCGTCGGGGTGGCCCTCGATGCCGAGGCGCGACACGAACGTTTCGTAACCGCCGACGATCACCATGATCAGCAGGTTCGAGATCATCACCACGTCGATCAGGCCGAGCACCGCGAGCATCACGCTGATTTCGTCGAGGCTCGTCGCATGCGACAGCAGGTGCCAGACTTCCTTCAGGAACAGGAACACGTAGACGGCCTGCGCGACGATCAGGCCGAGGTAAAGCGGAACCTGGAGCCAGCGGCTCATGAAAATCAGCGCGGGAAGCGGGCGAAGCGGGCGACGCGCGGGGCGGCCGGGCGAATGCGGGGCGGACATGGTGGAGACTCGGGCGCGGTGCGCAGGTATCGGGGGTAATCTTGAAAAGGCGCGCTATTGTAACGCGTCGGCCGGCGCGACTGCAGTGACGCGCCGGCACAGCCAGGGACGGATCAGGACGCGGCGGCGGGCACGCGTTTCACGCGCAGGCTCGCGAGCACGATGCCGGTGACGACGCACGCGAGCGCAATGCCGTGGGCGAGGGTCGGCCGCTCGCCGAGGAACGCGATGCCGTACGCGGCCGCGGCGACCGGCAGCACCGCGCTGAACACGCCGGCGAGGCTGCCCGGCACGTGCCGGATGCCTTTCATCCACAGCCAGAACGAGAAGATGCTGGCCGACAGGCCGTACCAGACGACGAGCGCCCAGGTGCCGGCCGGCACGCTCGCGTAATCGAAATGCCACATGGCCGTCGCGCCGAGCGGCAGCATCAGGCACAGGCCGAACAGGTGCGTGTACGCGCAGATGTCGATCGGCGCGAGCGTCTGCGTGAGGCGGCGCGACAGGATCACGTAGATCGATTCGCAGCACACCGCGCCGAGGATCAGCAGGTTGCCGGTGAGTGACGACGATGCGCCGTGCCCGGCGGCGCTGCCGTTCGCGAGGTTGATCGTCACGACGCCGGCGATCGCGAGCGCGATCGACACGAGCGCACGGCCGTTCGGTTTTTCACGCAGGATCAGCCACGCGAACAGCGCGACGATCGCCGGAATCGTGCTGGTGATCACGCCGGCCGCGACCGCGCTCGTGCGTTGCACGCCGTTCAGCATCAGCAGCGTGAACATGAAGGTGCCGAAGAACGCCTGCAGGAACAGGTTCAGCCATTCGCCGCGCTTGACGGTGCGCATCTTTACCGGGCTGAACAGCGGCCACAGCACGGCGATCGCAATCACGAAGCGCAGTGTGGCGAGGATGGCGACGGGAACGAAGACGACGATCGATTTGCCGATACCGACATTGCTGCCGACGAACAGCATCGACAGAACGAGAAAGAAAGCATAGCGATTCAAGCTGGAATCCGGAAGGCGAGTTCAGTTAGGATTGTAGGGTCGCGCTCGTTACAGCGTAAAGCTGCAAGCGGCGCCGCCCGGCGGGCGAAACGGCCGTGCCGCGTAAGTGACGGGTAAGTTGGAGCGCTTATTGTGGACACTGTCGGGTCGCCCGGTCGCCATCGTGCGACGTGGTGCGGCGCAGCATCGCGCAGCGGCCTTCGGGCCGTGCGCGGATGGTGGGTAGGAGACAGCGGCGCGCATGCGCCGGCCAAGACGCGCGGCGTGCACGATCGCGCCGCCATGCAGAGGATTCATGTTCACCAAGGGGTAGTCGATGTCTGCGATTGAATCGGTTCTTCACGAAACCCGCCAGTTTGCGCCGCCCGCGGCGCTCGAGCAGGCGGCGACCATTTCCGGCATGCCGGCCTATCGGGCGCTCGTCGCCGAGGCCGAGCGTGATTACGAAGGCTTCTGGGCGCGCCTCGCGCGCGAGGGCCTCGCGTGGCACAAGCCGTTCACCAAAGTGCTCGACGAGTCCAACGCGCCGTTCTACAAGTGGTTCGACGACGGCGAGCTGAACGCGTCGTACAACTGCCTCGACCGTCACGTCGAAGCCGGCAACGGCGAGCGCGTCGCGGTGATCTTCGAAGCCGACGACGGCACCGTCACGCGCGTCACCTATGCGGATCTCCTCGCCCGCGTGTCGCGTTTCGCGAATGCGCTGAAGAAGCGCGGCATCGGCAAGGGCGACCGCGTCGTCATCTATATCCCGATGTCGATCGAAGGCATCGTCGCGATGCAGGCCTGCGCGCGCATCGGCGCGACCCACTCGGTCGTGTTCGGCGGCTTCTCCGCGAAGTCGCTGAACGAGCGGCTCGTCGACGTCGGCGCGACGGCGCTGATCACGGCCGACGAGCAGGCGCGCGGCGGCAAGACGCTGCCGCTCAAGAGCATCGCCGACGAGGCGCTCGCGCTGGGCGGCTGCGAAGCGGTGAAGAGCGTGATCGTCTATCGCCGCACCGGCGGCAAGATCGACTGGCATGCCGACCGCGACCTGTGGATGCACGAACTGACGGCCGCCGAATCCGACACCTGCGAGCCGGAATGGGTCAGCGCCGAGCATCCGCTGTTCATCCTGTACACGTCGGGCTCGACCGGCAAGCCGAAGGGCGTGCAGCACAGCACCGGCGGCTACCTGCTGTGGGCCGCGCAGACGATGAAGTGGACCTTCGACTGGAAGCCCACCGACGTGTTCTGGTGCACGGCCGACATCGGCTGGGTCACCGGTCACACGTACATCACGTACGGCCCGCTCGCCTGCGGCGGCACGCAGGTCGTGTTCGAGGGCGTGCCGACCTACCCTGACGCCGGCCGCTTCTGGAAGATGATCGGCGACCACAAGGTCAGCGTGTTCTACACCGCGCCGACCGCGATCCGTTCGCTGATCAAGGCCGCCGAGGCCGACGACAAGGTGCATCCGAAGAGCTACGACCTGTCGAGCCTGCGCATCATCGGCACGGTCGGCGAGCCGATCAATCCGGAAGCGTGGATGTGGTATCACAAGCACGTCGGCCAGGAACGCTGCCCGATCGTCGATACGTGGTGGCAGACCGAGACGGGCGGCCACATGATCACGCCGCTGCCGGGCGCGACGCCGACCGTGCCCGGTTCGTGCACGCTGCCGCTGCCGGGCATCATGGCCGCGGTGGTCGACGAAACCGGCCAGGACGTGCCGAACGGGCAAGGCGGCATTCTCGTCGTCAAGCGCCCGTGGCCCGCGATGATCCGCACGATCTGGGGTGACCCGGAACGCTTCAAGAAGAGCTATTACCCCGAGGAACTCGGCGGCACGCTCTATCTCGCCGGCGACGGCACCGTGCGCGACAAGGACACCGGCTACTTCACGATCATGGGCCGGATCGACGACGTGCTGAACGTGTCGGGCCACCGGCTCGGCACGATGGAGATCGAATCGGCGCTGGTCTCGCACGAGCTGGTGGCCGAGGCGGCCGTGGTCGGCCGTCCTGACGACACGACGGGCGAGGCGGTGGTCGCGTTCGTGGTGCTCAAGCGTTCGCGTCCGGAAGGCGAGGAGGCCGCGGCGCTCGCGAAGACGCTGCGCGACTGGGTCGGCAAGCAGATCGGGCCGATCGCGAAGCCGAAGGACATCCGCTTCGGCGACAACCTGCCGAAGACGCGCTCGGGCAAGATCATGCGGCGCCTGCTGCGTTCGCTCGCCAAGGGCGAAGCGATCACGCAGGACACGTCCACGCTCGAGAACCCGGCCATCCTCGAGCAGCTCGCCGAAGTGCGCTGACCGTACCGGTTGCGCATCACGCGCACGAGCCCCTGCGCGGCAATCCCGATTGCCCGCGCAGGGGCTTTTTGTTACATAACGGCATGACCGTTCCGACCCGATCCGCGCCTGCCGCGCCACCGCCCGTTCCCGAGCCGCTCGCGCGTGCCCATGCACGCTACTGGCGCTTCAACGTCGCGCTGATCGCGGTGCTGATGGCGATCGGTTTCGCCGTGTCGTTCATCGTGCCGTTCTTCGGGCCCGCGCTCGCGAGCGTGCGCTTCGCCGGGTTCAGCCTGCCGTTCTACGTCGGTGCGCAGGGCGCGATTCTCGTGTATCTCGTGCTGATCGTCGCGTACATCGGGCTGATGCAACGCGCCGACCGCACGCTGCGCCGCGCGTACGACGATCATGCGGCACGTACCGGCCATCCGAACGGCGGGCGCTGATTCATGCTGACGCATCGACTGATCCGCGCGTATGCGCTCTACACGCTGGGGTTTCTCGGATTCGTGCTGCTGATGTGGCGGATCGAGCGTGCCACCGGCTCCGGCGTCTGGATCGGCTACGTGTTCCTGTTCGTGCCGATCGCGGTGTACGCGGTGATCGGGCTGCTGTCGCGCACGTCCGATCTCGTCGAATACTACGTGGCCGGGCGGCGCGTGCCGTCCGCGTTCAACGGGATGGCGACGGCGGCCGACTGGCTGTCGGCCGCGTCGTTCATCGGCCTGGCCGGCTCGCTCTATACGACCGGCTACGATGCGCTCGCGTACGTGATGGGCTGGACGGGCGGGTTCTGCCTCGTCGCGTTCCTGCTTGCGCCGTATGTGCGCAAGCTCGCGCGCTACACGATTCCCGATTTTCTCGGTACGCGCTTTTCGAGCACGGCCGTGCGTGCGCTCGCGGCCGGCGCGGCGATCCTGTGTTCGTTCGTGTACCTGGTCGCGCAGATCCAGGGGATCGGCCTGATCGCGACGCGCTTCATCGGCGTCGATTTCGCGATCGGGATCTTCTGCGGGCTCGCGGGCATTCTCGTGTGCTCGTTTCTCGGCGGGATGCGCGCGGTCACCTGGACGCAGGTCGCGCAGTACATCATCCTGATCAGCGCGATCCTGATTCCGGTGTCGCTGATCGCGATGAAGAACGGGCTCGGCCCGGTGCCGCAGTTCAGCTACGGCAAGCTGATGGAGCGCGTCGCGGCGCGCGAGGCGCAGGTGCGCGATGCGTCCGACGAACAGCAGGTTCGCAACGCGTATCGACGACAAGCCGCGGACATCCAGACGCGGCTCGACCGGTTGCCTTCGTCGTATGCGGATGCACGCCGGCATCTTGCCGACCAGCTGGCCGACCTGCGGCGCCACAACGGGCCGCTGCGCGAGATCAGCCAGCGCGAGCGCGAGCTGGCGGACTTTCCGCGCGATCCGGCGGCGGCGCGGGTCGCGTGGACGCAGGCGCGTGACGACCTGCTGGCCCGTGCCGAGCCGCCCGTGCCGATGCACGAACCGTTTCCCGCCGCGAGCGATGACGAGCGCAAGCCGCGCGAGCGGAATTTCCTCGCGCTGCTGCTGTGCCTGTCGCTCGGCACCGCGAGCCTGCCGCACATCCTGACGCGTTACAACACGACCACGTCGGTCGCGTCGGCGCGGCGCTCGGTCGGGTGGACCCTGTTCTTCATCGCGCTGTTCTACCTCAGCGTGCCGGTGCTCGCGGTGCTGATCAAGTACGAGATCCTCGCGAACCTCGTCGGGCGGCCGTTCGCGGAATTGCCGGCGTGGGTCACGCAATGGCATCACTTCGAACCCGACCTGATCAGTGTCGTCGAGGTGATTCGCGATGGCATCGTGCATTGGTCGGAAATCCAGATGCAGCCGGACATGGTCGTACTGGCCGCGCCGGAGATTGCCGGGCTGCCGTACGTCGTGTCGGGACTGATCGCGGCCGGTGCGCTTGCCGCGGCGCTGTCGACCGCGGACGGGCTGCTGCTGACGATCGCCAACGCGCTGTCGCACGACGTCTACTACTGCATGGTCGCGCCCGACGCATCGAGCCAGCGGCGCGTGACGATCTCGAAGGTGCTGCTGCTCGGCGTCGCCCTGTTCGCGTCGTATGTCGCGTCGCTCAATACGGGGAAGATCCTGTTTCTCGTCGGCGCCGCGTTCTCGCTGGCGGCCTCGAGCTTCTTTCCGGTGCTGGTGCTCGGCGTGTTCTGGAAGCGCACGACGACGCGCGGTGCGATCGCCGGGATGGTGACCGGGCTCGCGGTGTGCGTGTACTACATCGTGTCGACCTATCCGTACTTCACGCAGCTGACGGGATTCGCGGGGCGCACGTGGTTCGGGATCGAGTCGATCAGTTCGGGGGTGTTCGGGGTGCCGGCGGGGTTCGCGGTGGCGATCATCGTGAGTCTGTTCGATCGAAAGCCGGATGACTATACGCGGGCGCTGGTGGATTACATCCGGCATCCGTGACGCGGGTGTCGTTCGGCATGCTCGCGTGCCGGGGGCGGGGGGCAGCCCGTACCGGCGTTGTGACGGGCGGTCAGAGCGCGGAAATGCCGAGCTCGGCGCCCTTGGTCGTCTGCACCCGGCTGAAATCGCAGCTTCCGTCCGTCATCCCCTTGGCGTTCGGTATCGCGACGCACACATACGCACGGATGCCATGCGGCAGTGCCACGTGGCGAAACTCGCCGACCTTGATCGTCGCGACTCGCTCAACGGCAAATTGATCGTTGATCGGCGTCGCGCCCGAAGGGATCCACATCGTCGTTTCCGATGAGGTGTTCCCGGTTTGCGATTTCAGCGTCTGGCTGGCGCCGATCTCTCCGTTGACCGAGAAGCGTATCGCCGCCTGTCCTTCGGACACGCGTTGAACCGTGACCGCGAGCGTCGGCATGGCGATTCCCGCCGCGCATTTGCCGGCAGCGCACTCGCGAACGGAAAGCAGCGTGCGAAACGGGGATGCAGGCTGACCGATGACCGACAGGTCGGTAGACGATCCGCCGTCGCGCAGCGCCTTGTCGACCGGCGGGGGAGAGGTCACCGCGACGGTGGTGGTGATCGACGGCGGCGAAAATGCCGTTGCGCAAGCTGACAGCATCGTCGAAGCGACAATCGTCATGGCGAACCCTGGACTGAATCGCATGGATCTGACTCGCGGAGCTGAAACCTCGGATATCGTCAGAAGAATACACATCTTTAGCGAGCGGTGTTCGGGGTTCGAAGTGCGATGGGTGCCGGCGAAACCGCCGTGTCGATGACTTGATTCGCAAAGCCTATGGCCAACATTTTCGTTTGCATCACGCTCATGAATTGCGCATGCAGGCTTTCGCGCAGCGATGAAAAGTCGACGCGGGAAGAAAATGAGTCGCATCCTTGTCGGCGATGCCGATATGCGATCGTTATTCAATTCCGACGGATGGATTGAATGGCGCTGTCGTTGCGTCGAGAAAAACAATGAAGCGATGAGTAGCGCATTGAACTGCATGGCTGGCGCGATCGCTCGACGCCTGGCGGCGGAAATCGATGCGAAGCGCATGATGGCGGGCGCTTTGGCGTGCAGAAACGAAAAACGGGCCGAACGGCCCGTTTTTGCTGACATCCTGGCGGAGAGAGGGGGATTCGAACCCCCGATAGGCGATTAACCTATACACGCTTTCCAGGCGTGCGACTTAAACCACTCATCCATCTCTCCGGAAGACCGAGAGTATAGCAAACTCTGGCGGCAGCCCGCCACTCCCTTCGGCAATCGTCAGAAATCCGTCGTCATCGACAGCCACACCGATCGCGGCTCACCCTGCGTCAGGTACCCGCCGGTCGTCGACGACCAGTACGACTTGTTCGTGACGTTGCGCACGGTCGCACGGAACGTCGTCTTCCTGCCGAACAGCGCCGTCGCGTAACGCGCACCGAGATCGTAGCGGTCCCATGCCGGAATCGACATCGTGTTCGCGACGTCCAGGTACTGCGGGCCCGTGTGGATCCAGCGCGCGGTCAGCGTGAGGCCGCGCAGCATCGGCACGTCGTATTCGGCGCCCGCGTTGAGCAGGAACGACGGCACGCCGATCGGCCGGTTGCCGTTGTTCGCGCCGCCCGCCGTGTTCTGCAGCGTCGCGTTGATATAGGTCGCGCCCGCGATCAGCCGCACGCCTTTCCATGGCTCGCCGTACACGGCCGTCTCGACGCCGCGGTGCCGTTGCGTGCCGTCGGCGCCGAACAGGTTCGACACCGGATCGGTGTACGCCATCGGCTTCTCGATCTGGAACAGCGCGAGCGACGCGCCGACCTTGCTGGTGTCGTAGCGGATACCGGCTTCGACCTGCTTCGAGCGGAACGGCGACAGCGACTGGCCCGCATTGCGCGCGGTGTTCGGCGCGATTTCACCCTGCGCGAGCGCTTCGCTGCGGTTCGCGAAGATCGAGACGTTCTGCCATGGCTTGACGACGAGACCGAACACGGGCGTCGTGATCGCGTCGCTGTACGTCGACGACACCGCGCCCGTGTAGTCGAAATTGTCGACGGAGATCGACTGGCGGCGCGCGCCGATCGTGAACAGCACGCGGTCGCCGAGGAAGCCGAGCGTGTCGGACACCGCGACGCTGCGCAGCCAGGTCTTGGTGACCGTGCCCGGATCGCTCATGTCGCCGCCCGCATAGACGGTCGGCGGAAACGCGACCGGCGCCGGATCGTAGAGCGTCGTCGGGAACGCGCCCGACATCGTGTACGCAGACTGGCTGTCGATGCGGATGAACGATGCGCCGGCCGTCACGAAGTGCGACACGGGGCCGGTCGTGAAGCGGCCGCGCACGCCGGCTTCGGCCGATTGGGCATCCTCCTTGTGCGGCACGCTCAGGCGCGAGCCGGTCGTGCCGGACGACGAGTAGGTCGGCGTGTAGTAGTCGCCGTGCTCGTTCGTATGCCGGGCACCGCCCGACACGTAGGCCGTCCACGCGGGCAGGAAATCGTATTCGGCACGCACGATCCCGACCGTATCCTCGAGCTCGCTGAAGCTCCACGGCTGCGCGTAGTTGTGCGTCGCGGACGGCACCGCCGGCGCCTGGTTGCCGCCGATCAGCACGACGGGGCGGCCGTTGTCGATCCGCTCGCGCTGATACAGGAAGTCGCCGTACAGGCGCAGTTTGTCGCCGCGCCAGTCGAGCGACACGGCGGTCACGCTGTTGCGGTGGCGCTCGTCGTCGACGGCCGTGTCGCCGCCGCCGATCGACTGGTTCACGCGCACGCCGAACTGGCCGTCGCTGCCGAAGCGGCGGCCGATGTCGACGTGCGTACCGATCGAGCCCGACACCGAGCCGTCGACGGTGACGCGCGTGAGCGGTTTGTCGTCCGCGCGCTTCAGTTGCAGGTTCACGCCGCCGCCGACGGCCGAACCGTTCGGCGATGCACCGCTCAGGAACGCATTCGCGCCCTTGAGCACGTCGACGCGTTCGACCGCATCGGTCTGCACGAGCTGTCGCGGCGTGACGCCGTACAAGCCGTTCAGCGCAACGTCGTCGCCGGCGAGCTGGAAGCCGCGGATGATGAATACCTGCGAGAAGTTGCCGTAGCCGGATGCGCTGCGCACGGCCGGATCGTTGTCGAGCACGTCGGCGAGGGTGCGTGCCTGCTGGTCCTCGATCAGCTTCGACGTGTAGGTGGTCATGCTGAACGGCACGTCGCTCGACTTTTGCCGGCCGAGCACGCCGTAATCCGCACCGCGCGCGACCTGGCCGCCTGCGTAGGTCGGCGCGAGGTCGCCGGGCAGCGGCTCGGCGGCGCCCGTCACGTTGATCGACGGCAGCACCGCCGTGTCAGGCACGGCGGGGGCAGCGGGCGCGGCCTGCTGGGCCTGCGCGGGGGCGGCGAGCGCGCAGGCCAGCGTGATGCCGAAGGCGATCGGCGTGAGACGCCGGGCGGGTAACGAAAGTGTCGACATGGGACGCAAATCGGGTGTGGTCGGTAATCCATCCCAGGGCGGCGAGTCGGAATCCGGGCGGTGTGGCGCGTCCGTGCTGTCGCGGACGTGTTTTTATCGAGCGGCGGAGTCTAACGTAAACGAGAATCATTGTCGTTTACGAAAAGCGGCGGCTCATTATTTGGGATGGCGCGCGGGCGCCGTGCGGGATCGACGTCGCGCAACCGCCGAGCGGACCTCGGGGCGAACATGCGATCATGAGCCGTTCGAATGCGTCGCCATTGTTCGCGCACGCCGGCAGCGGCCCGCGCGGCCGAAGACGGCGACGCCATCCCGTTCGCAAGCTCCCTTCAGAAGGAACGCCACGCCATGTCGCTGTCCGCCTTGCTCGCTTTTGCCCTGATCCTCTCCGTCGGTGTCGCGACGCCCGGCCCGACGGTGTTGCTTGCGATGAGCAACGGCTCACGGTACGGATTGCGTCACGCGCTGGTCGGCATGCTCGGCGCCGTTACCGCCGATGTCGTGATGGTCGCGCTGGTCGGGTTCGGTCTCGGGATGCTGCTCGAAGCATCGGAAACGGCGTTCGTCACGCTGAAGCTGGCCGGTGCCGCGTGGCTCGCCTATGTCGGTGTGCGGATGCTGCTCTCGTCCGGCGGTCGTGCTGCCGCGCAGGCAGTCGATCAGGCGATGCCCGATCGGCGGACCGCATTCCTGAAGAGTTTTTTCGTCGCAATGAGCAACCCGAAGTATTACCTGTTCATGTCCGCGCTGCTGCCGCAGTTCGTCGACCGGTCGCACGCGATCGCGCCGCAGTACGCGATCCTCGCGGCGACGATCGTCGCGATCGACGTCGCCGGGATGACCGGCTACGCGCTGCTCGGCGTGCACTCGGTGCGCGTGTGGAAAGCGGCCGGCGAGAAGTGGCTGAACCGCATCAGCGGGTCGCTGCTGCTGATTCTCGCGGGATATGTCGCGTTGTACCGCAAGGCCGCGAACTGACGCGACGATGCTTCCGGCACACGATCTCGGCCAACCGGCCAGGCGATGAAGCCGATCGAACGCTTCGCGCTCGAAACGCACGACGGTCCGTACGAAACGTGGCCGTCGCGTACCGCCGTGCTCGTGAACGGCGAGCGCTCCGGCCTCACGGTTTCCGGTTACGTACTGCTTCGCCAGTTCGAGACGCCGGCCGCTTATCTGCTCGTCACCGACTACGACTGCCTGTTCGAGGAGGCCGTCACGTTCACGCTCGTGTCGAAGGATCCATTGACGGAAATCGCGCGGCGTACGGTCGGCGCGATGTATGCGTCGTGCCATCTGGACGACCTCGCGTGGGCCGACGACCGGCATTTCAGCGCGACGTTCGTGGACATCGACGGACGATGGGATTTTACGATTCGTGACCGATCGGTGCCGTTCATCCTGCCCAGGCTCGCGATGAATCGCGTGCGCGATCGGTAATGCGCGACCGGTGCCCGCGAGGGCCTTGGCCCCGTGAGTGCGCCGTCTGAAACCCGCTCAAACAGGCGGTTTCATTTCTCTTTCGCATTGATCCGACATGTAAGTTTCGGCGCGTCCGAATCTCGCGAGGCCAGCCCGCATCACGGCAGGAGCGGCGGCGCCCGGGCATGACGTCCGTCCATCACCTTACAAAATGAATGGAAATTGAAAGAATTCAGTCCCTTGACGCAAGGCGCTCGAGCCATTTATTGTCCGTCTGCCGCCCGTGAGAGAGCACGGCGGCAATCGCGGATGCGCGCCACGCGCGCACGACAACACGCAGCAGAAAGCAGAAAAGGAAACGTGGTAGCCACATGAAGCCGCTATTCGATGACAAGAACTCCGATGCGGTCAGCGATCGTCCTTCCACCCCGTCTTCGTCACCCGTCGCCGTGCCTGCCGCCGCCGTCACCATGCCGGCCGCGCGCCCGGCGGAGAATGTCCGCCTGATCACCGTCGACGAGATCGACCAGCTCGGCGCGACGCAGGGCACGCGAATCGCCGCTTTTTCCCAGCAGATTCTCGCGAGCGTCCGCGCGTCGGATGCCGACCAGTTCGGTGACAAGCTCAACGAACTGATCGCGACCGCGAAGGGGCTCGATCCGCGCGGTGCCGACAAGGGCGGGCTGCTCACGCAGGTCACGCGGCTGTTTCGCTCGACCAAGGAGAAGCTGCTGTCGCAATACGAATCGGTGAGCAAGCGGATGGACACGCTCGTCGTCGAGCTCGAGAGCCATGCGCGGCGCCAGATGGCCGGCATCGACGAGCTCGAGCGGATGTACAACGACAATTACGCGCTGCACCAGGAGCTCGCGCAGTCGAAGGCGCACGGCGAAACGGCGCTCGCGACGCTGCGTGCGCATCTCGCGGCCGGCCAGCAGCCGGCGGACGACGCGTTCGCCGCACAACGCCTGCTCGACGTGAAGCGCAAGGTCGACGCGCTCGAAAGCAAGCTCGACGACCTCGACCGCGCGATGCTGATGTCGAAGCAGCTCGCGCCGCAGATCCGCATGGAGCAGGACCAGAAACGCACGCTGACGTCGAAGTTCATGACGATCAAGACCGTGCTGATCCCCGCGTGGACCAATGCGTTCGCGCTCTACCTCGAGCAGCTCAGCACGAAGCGCGCGGCGGCACTCGCGAACGCGACGTACGACGCGGCCGACGAGGCGATCCGCGCGCAGGCCGACCTGAACCGCCAGAACGCGCAGGAAGTCGCGAAGCTCGGCCAGCGCCCGGTGATCTCGACCGACACGTTCGAATACGCGCAGCAGCAGCTGTTCGGCGCATTCGACGACATCACGCAGATCATCGCCGACGGCAAGCGCCAGCGCGAGCAGGACGCGCCGCGCCTGCGCCAGCTCGAACAGGACCTGATCACCCGATTCGCTCCGAAGCACAACTGAGAGAACTGAGAGAACACCGCATGATTACGCTTGAGAAACGCGCGGCGAAGGTCGCGATCGTCCTCGAAAAACGCCAGATCCTGAAGCCGCCCGTCGTGCGCGTCGGCGCGGCGCTCGACATCTCCGGCTCCGCGAAGCCGCTCTACCAGTCGGGCGTGATCCAGGAGACGCACGACCGGATCCTCGGCATCGCACTGAAGTTCGACGACAACGGCGAAGTCGACACGTGGACCTTCACCGAAGGCTACAACCGGCTGCCGACCGCGACGCCGGACAACTACGGCTCGTACATTTCCGACCACGTGCTCGAAGCGCGGATCGACAAATGGGGCGGCACGCAATACGCGCCGGTGATGAACGACATCGTCGACTTCTTCTTCCGCGCGCCGCAGCCGTCGCCGCAACGCGAAGAGAAGCGCGGTTTCCTGAGCCGGCTGTTCGGCGGCGCGGACGAGACGCCCGCGCCGGCGGCTTCCGCGCCGGTGAACGGCCATCTGCCCGCATGGGTACTGTTCGTCACCGACGGGCAGAACCCGAAGAACGATCGCAAGCGCGTGCGCCAGCTGCTGGCCGAGTCGCAGCACTACCCGCTGTACTGGTCGCTCGTCGGCGTCGGCGACCCGAGCGAATTCGGCTTCCTCGCGGAAATCGCGGAAGAGATGCCGAACGTCGGCTTCCTGCATCTCGAATCGCTCGACATCAGCGACGAACAGATCTACGAACAGTTGATCACGCAGGAATTCTGCGACTGGGTGCGCGCGAAGTAAGCGCGGCCCGCACGTCATTTTTTCCCGAAACTCGAAACCCCACATCATGTTGAAAGACTTCAAGATCCCGCTGTCGCTCACGGCGCTCGCACTGGTCGCCGCGTATTTCCTCGGCGGCGTGAAAGACATGCTGATCGTCGCGGTCCTGTGCGTGCTCGAAATCTCGTTGTCGCTCGACAACGCGGTCGTCAACGCCTCCGTGCTCAAGAACTGGTCGGAGAAGTGGCGCAACCGCTTCATGGTGTTCGGCCTGCCGGTCGCCGTGTTCGGCATGCGGCTCGTGTTCCCGCTGCTGATCGTCGCGGTGATCGGCCACATCGGCATGTGGGATGCGCTGACGCTCGCGATCGAGTCGCCGGAGAAGTACGCGGCGATCCTGACTTCCGCGCATCACCAGGTGTCGGCGTTCGGCGGCGCGTTCCTGCTGATGGTGTTCTTCAAGTTCATGCTCGACACCGAGAAGGACGAGCACTGGATCGGCTTCCTCGAAAGCCCGATGCGCCATCTCGGCCGCATCACCGCGCTGGAAGTGGCGCTGACGCTCGCGATCGTGATCGTCGCGTCGTTCTACGTGCCGTCGGCGGAACAGGTCGCCTTCCTGCTGGCGGGCGCGTTCGGCGTGATCAGCTTCGTGATCGCGCACGGTATCGGTGACCTGATCGGCGGCGAGGAAACGGGCACGCGCGTGGTGCGCGAAGGCGTCGCGGGTTTCATGTATCTCGAGGTGCTCGATTCGTCGTTCAGCTTCGACGGCGTGATCGGCGCATTCGCGCTGTCGAACAACATCTTCCTGATCGCGCTCGGCCTCGGCGTCGGCGCGGCCTATATCCGGGAGATGACGCTCGTGCTGCTGAAGAAGGGCACGCTCGCGCAGTACCGCTATCTCGAGCACGGCGCGTTCTGGGCGATCGGTGCGCTCGCAACGATCATGTTCCTCGGCGTGAAGTTCGAGGTGCCCGAGGTCATCACGGGCCTGGTCGGCGCGGCGATGATCGCCGCGGCCGTGTGGTCGTCGATCGTCGTGCAGCGCAAGGAAGACCGCACCGCGGCGGCCGGCGAATAAGCACGCGTCGCGCGCGGCACGAAAACCATCAACGAGGGGGCCGCGCAGGGCGGCCCGGCATTGCCGCCGGCGCAACGGCGGTTCCAGCAGAAGAGGTTCAGATGATCAATTTGTCGAAAGGCGGTCGCGTCAACCTGTCGAAGGAAGCGCCCGGCACGCAGAAATTCCGCATCGGTCTCGGTTGGGACGCGAACGCGACGGACACGGGCACGGATTTCGATCTCGACGTGTCGGTGTTCCTGTGCAAGTACGACGCGCAGAGCAATCCGAAGCTGATCTCGGATCAGCATTTCGTGTTCTACAACAGCGAAGTGCGCACGATGGAGCGCAAGGAAACCTTCATCCAGCCGGGCGACGATTTCCCGAAGCGCGGGATGCCCGCGTCGAAGTGCCTGGGTGTCGTGCACAGCGGTGACAACCGCACGGGCAGCGGCGGCGGTGACGACGAGGTGATCTTCATCGACGTGACGAAGCTCGCCGCGGACATCGAGGAAATCTCGGTGGTCGTGACGATCGACCAGGCCGAAGCGCGTCGCCAGAATTTCGGCCAGGTGCGCAACAGCTACATCCAGATCGCCGACGAGGTGTCGGGCGCGGTGATCGCGAAGTACGCGCTCGAGGAAGACTTCTCGATGGAGACGTCGGTGCAGGTGGGCAGCTTCTATCGCCGCGACGGCCACTTCATGTTCAAGGCGGTCGGCGCCGGCTACAACCGCGGCCTGGGCGACTTCGTGCGCGCGTACGGCGGCGCGGTCTGACTGGCGGTAGTCCGGCCGGCGGGACACCGCCGCGCCGGGCAGGAAGCAGCGATGACGAATCTGTCCGACGAGCCGAAGCGGCTCGAGTTCGATACGACGCCCGAGCGCACGCCCGGGCGTCTTGCGTTCGACGCGCCGCCCGCGGCCACGACGCCGCCGGGCACGCGCGCGCCCGAGCAGCCGGCACCGCAGGCGCTCGACTTCGGGCCGGCGCCCGACAGGCCCGTGCGCACCGCGCCGGCCGAGGCGGTCGGCCGCGCGGTGTTCGGCGAGTCGAACCATCCGCAGCTCGAAGCATGCTTCCGCGCCGCGCAGGCCAGCTTCCCGAATCTCTATCCCGACTACGCGCCGCGCATCGAGCGGCACATCCGGCAACTGGTGCCGCTGAAGCTCACGACGGTCGCGACGATCGGCGACGGCGCGCTGGAGACGGCGGGCAACCTCGTCGAAGCCGTCGCGGCCACCACGCGCGAATTCAACGAACTCGGCGCGGCCGACATGATGGCCGGCATGCTCGCGCAGGCGACGCGCAAGGCCGGCATGTTCGAACGCTGGTTCGGCGGGGCGGCGGGCCATGTCGACTACCGGGCGGCGCTCGGTGCGCTCAAGCAGTCGCTCGGCTTCTTTCCGCGCCGCACCGAGGAACTCGCCGCGAAGGTTCGCCATGCGGAAGAAAATCTCGTGGTCGTGCTCGCGGCGCTGAGCGCGGTGTCGGACGTCGTGCGCGCACCGGACGATGCGGGCGTCGAGCGCACGCTGTTCGACCGCCGCAACATCGTCGGGCAGGCGGTGCAGCAGATCCGCATGCAACCCGCGCAATTGCGCGGGCTCGACGAGCGCGTGACCGATCTGCTGTCGCGCGCCGATCACCTGATGAACGTCGTGCTGCCGGCGGCGCTGGCGGCGCGGCCGCAGCGCTGAGCGAACGGCGCATAGGGCACGAAGCGCACGGATGCGCGCGCCGCGGCGCGCGCATTCGCTGCGCGGGCCACGCCGCGTCACGCCATTTCACGTGCACCGGCGCGAGTCTGCTATCTTCCCGGGCATCTCATTGCTTTCCCGCCGATTCTCCATGACCGACCGCATCGTTGCCGCATTCGATTTCGACGGCACCATCACGACGACCGACAGCTTTCGCCATTTCGTCCGCTATGCGGTCGGCACGCCGCGCTTCGCATGGGCCGGGCTGCGCGCACTGCCGTGGATCGTCGCGATGAAGGCCGGGCTGCTGTCGCGTGGCGATGCGAAAGCGAAGTTCGCGTCGTTCGCGTTCGGGCCCGTGCGTGAGGACGCGCTCGATGCGCAGGCACGCATGTTCGTCGACACCTACCTGCCGGGCCTCGTGCGCCCGGAAATGCTCGAACGCATTCGCGAGCATCGGGCACGCGGGCATGAAGTCGTGCTGGTGAGCGCGTCGCCGTCGCTGTACCTGGAGAAGTGGGCGAAGACGGCCGGCTTCGATGCGGTGCTCGCGACGCGGCTCGCGTTCGAGCGCGGCACGTTTGCCGGCCGGCTCGACGGCGAAAACTGCTGGGGGCCGCAGAAGGTCGTGCGGCTGCGCGGGTGGTGGGGCAACCGGCCGCCGAAACAGCTGTTCGCGTACGGCGACAGCCGCGGCGACAAGGAAATGGCCGAGCTCGCGAACTGGTCGTGGATCCGCGGGCAGGGGCCGATGCCGCCGATCGGCGGCTGAGCCGGCGCGGCGCCGGTCTTACATCACGCGTCGGCTTGCGCGCGGCGAGCGCGGCGCGACGGTCGATGCGGGCCCCAGCGATTCGCACGCGCGAAGGTGCCGACGTCGTTGAAGCGCACGCCGACTTCACGCAGCGCCGCATGCGCGGTGCGCGCGGTCAGCTGGCGAATGTAGAACGGGTCGCGCACCACGAAGTGATGGATCGCATGCGTGCTGCCGAAGTTGAAGCAGAACAGCTGGAACGGCAGCATCCACCACGGGTTGAGCACCTGCGTCTGCTGGATCACGTTGCGTGAATCGATATCGCCGAAGTAATGCATGTTCGAGCTGACGAAGTTGATGCAGAAGCTGCGCACGAAGTTCGGCCCGAGCCACACCACGGCCAGGAAATCGACGACGCTCATCACGCGCGCGACGATGGCCGGCACCGTCACCGCGTAGCCGAACGCATGCAGCGCGAACAGGCCGGCGTGATAGACGATGAACGCATGCCACAGCACGTAATACACGTGACCGACCGGCATGTACGACGACACCTGCTCGACGCGCAACTGCAAGCGTTCGGACGGGTCCTGCACCGGCTGCGCGGCCACGTACTGCTTGACCTTGCGGCGCATCGCGGCCGGCCGCAGCACGACGGCGAGCATGCCGTCGGCGATCATCAGCAGGCGCTTCACGCCCCAGCGCTCGCCGTTGGTGATGCCGAATTCCTCGAGATCCGATTCGCCGCCCGACACCTTGTGGTGATGCAGGTGCATGCGCCGCCGCGTCCACGGGTTGATCGTGCCGGGCCGCGTGAGCCAGCACAGCGCCATCATCAGGTGATAGGCCCACGGCGTCTTCTTGAAGTACATCAGGTGGATCAGGTCGTGCTCGAGCTCGTGGATCAGCGACGTGACGAACGCGGCGAGCGGCAGCGCGACGTACCACGCGATCGCCCCGCGCGCATACAGCCAGGCGATCGCGAGCATCGCGCTCACCGACACGGCCATCACGGTCGCGCCGACGAGGTTCTGGTTGTCGAGCAGCGGAAAGCGCGCGCGGATCGCGTCGCTCGCGGCGTTGACCTCGCGGCGGACGTACGTGACCTTGTCCGCGTCGTGGCGAAAGGCGGTTCGTGCGGGTTGGCTCATCGACCGGATTCCTGCGGAAAGAGTGGGGCGTTATGCCGATGTGACAAGCATAGGCGCGCACCGGGCCGCCCGCGAGGGCCGCAAGTGCCAATGGCGGTGTCATTTCGGGCCACGTTGGCCGGCCGGCGCGGCTAGAGTCTCGCCCCGGTGTCATTGCGGGCCAGCGGCGCTACAATCCGCCGAAACCGCTCCGGAGTCCTCCGCATGGCCCTGTCCGTCCCGGATGCCGCGCGCCAGTTGAACAAGGCGACGGTGTCGTCCGCGTATGCGCTGTTCATGCTGATGCTGGCCGAGGAGCGCGGTATCGACGGCGGCCGCATTCTCGCGGGCTCGGGTGTCGAGCGCGACCGGCTCGCGCAGCCCGATGCGCGCATCACGCCGCTGCAACAGGCGGCGATCGTGTTCAACCTGCTCGACGCGACGGACGATCCGTCGATCGCGATCGAGATCGGCCTGCGCAGCAGCCTGACGAAAGCGGGACTGATCGGCTTCGGGCTGATGAGCTGCGCGACGCTCGGCGAGGCGATCTCGCTCGGCATCCGCTACCTGCCGACGCGCGTGCCGTTCTTCTCGGTGCGGCTCGCGCGGCTCGACGGGACCGTCGACATCGACGTGCTCGAAGCGTTTCCGCTCGGCCGGCTGCGGCAGTTCGCGGTCGAGAACTTCCTGGTCGAGACGGCGATCCTGTTCAATTCGCTGCTGTATCCGGTGCCGGGACGCACGCTGCAGTCGCGCGCCGAACTCCATTTCGAATGGCCCGAGCCGCCGTGGTTCGAGCGTTATCGCGCGCGGCTGCCGCGCTGCCATTTCGACGCGAGCGCGAACCGCATCCGTTGCGATGCCGCGCTGCTCGACGAACCGATCGGCACCGCGAACGCGCACACCGCGCAGATGATCGTGCAGCAGTGCGAGGCCGAACTCGCGCGGCTCGGTTATGCGGAAAGCATCGTCGAGCGCGTGCGCAACCTGCTGATCTGCGGCGAGGGCGGCTATCCGTCGGTCGACGACGTCGCGCGCGAGCTGCATGTATCGGCGCGTACGCTCAAGCGCAAGCTCGCCGAATACGGTGCGACCTATTCGACGCTGCTCGACGAGATCCGGTTGCGCGACGCGCTGCGGCTGCTCGAGGGGACGCGGCTGCCGGTGGACGAGATCGCCGCGCGCGTCGGTTATACGGATCGCGCGAACTTCACGCGTGCGTTCAAGCGCTGGACGGGTGTCGCGCCGAGCGAGCGGCGCTGAACGCGGGCATGCGCCGGCCCGCGCGGCGGGCCTGCCGGTTCATGCGCCACGTATCCCTTCTTCAGACGATCTCGACCCAGTTCGCGCCGCGCCCGCCCGGCACGCGTGCGTGCGGCGACAGCGCGCCATCGTCCTGCGAGACCGCATACACCGACACGTATTCCGACTGTTCGCCGCACACGACGAGCCAGCGCCCCGACGGGTCGATCGCGAACCCGCGCGGCTGCGTCTCGGTGGCCGTTGCGTGCGCGGGCTCGAACGTGCCGTCTGCGGTGCGGCGATAGCAGAGCAGGCGGCTCGACGTGCGTTCGCTGACGTAGGCGAAACGCCCGTCGGGGCTCAGGTGCAGGTCGGCGGCCCAGACGGAGGGCTCGGTGGGCGCGGGTGGCCGCGCATGGCCCGGCGCGAGTTCGGCGACGGCCGGATGGCGCGCACTCACGTGCACCTCGCCGAGCCGGCCGGTGTCGGGGTCGCACGCGAACGTGGCGAGCGTGGCCTGGAATTCGCTGACGACGACGAGCGTTCGGCCGTCGCGCGCGAACTGCAGGTGGCGCGGGCCGAACCCGGCCGGCACGCGTGTTTCGCCGTGTTCGAGCGCGCGCAGGCCGGCCGCGTCCTCGACCAGCGCGAAGCTGAACACGCGATCCGAGCCGAGCGAGCTGACATAGGCGAAACGGTTGTCCGGCGACACGATCACCGAGTGCGCGTTCGCGATGCCGCCCACGACCTGCAGCGGCGTGCCGTCGCCGTCGCGCACGCGCGCGGCGTCGTAGAGGCTCAGCGAATTTCCGCCGTACGACGCACCGAGCAGCCAGCGGCCGCCGCGGTCGAGCGACAGGTACGCATGGCTCGCGTCGATCGCGGTCGCGCCGATGCGCACGAGCGCGCCGGTGGCCGGCACGACGCGGAACGCGACGATCGTCGGCTGTTCGCCGCGCGTCGCGACGTAGAGCCGCGCGCGGTCGGCCTGCACGGCGATCGGCATCGCGACGTCGGCTGCGGGATAGCGGGCGAGCGGCGCGAGCGTGCCGTCGGCCGCGAGGGAGAACGTGGCGAGGTCGGCGTCGGCGGCGTTCGAGACGACGACGGTCAGGCGGTCAGTGTTCGGCATGGCGGAGCATCGATGCGTTCGTCAGGGCGGTGTCGGCCGGCAGGCCGCGCGGCGGATCGCTGCGCCGGTGCGTGCGCGCGAACAGCGCGGCCACGGCGGCGACGAGCGAAGCGATCGCGAGCGCATACAGCCCGCCCGTGATCGAACCCGTATGTTGCTTCAGATAGCCGAAGGCCGTCGGCGCGACGAAGCCGCCGAGGTTGCCGACCGAGTTGATCAGCGCGATCACGGCCGCGGCCACGCGCGTGTCGAGATAACCCTGCGGGATCGGCCAGAACAGCGACGCCGCGGCCTTGAAGCCGAGCGCGGCGAAGCAGATCGACGCGAACGACCAGACCGGATCGTGCGACGTCGACGCGAACAGCCCGCACGCGGCGAGCACGAGCGCGAACGCGAGCCAGCGCTGCGGGTGCTTCCATTTCGACGACAGCACCGCGAAGCCGTACATCGCGCCGATCGCGATCATCCACGGAATCGTGTTGTACAGGCCGACCTGGAAATCGGTGAGGCCGCCCATCTTGCGGATGATCGTCGGCAGCCAGAACGTGGCCGCGTAGATCGTCAGCTGGATCGAGAAATACAGGAAGCAGAACAGCACGATCTGCGGATCGCGCAGCAGCGCGGTGGCGCGCACCGGCACGTTCGAGCGCACGTCGCGCGTCGCGCGTTCCTCGTCGAGCGCGTTCTGCAGCGCCGTGCGTTCCTCGGCCGTGAGCCACGTCGCGTCGCGGATGTGCGATTTCAGCAGCAGCCAGCTCGCGCCGCACAGCGCGACGGAGAACAGTCCTTCGATCAGGAACATCCACTGCCAGCCTTCGAGGCCGAAGCCGCGGATCGACAGCAGCGCACCGGTGACGGGCCCGGACAGCACCGACGCGAACGCGGAGCCGCCGAGGAAGATCGCCATCGCCTTGCCGCGCTCCTGCGGCGGCAGCCATTGCGACAGGTACAGCACGACGCCGGGAAAGAAACCGGCCTCGGCCGCGCCGAGCAGGAAGCGCAGGGCATAGAACGACGTGTCGTTCCACACGAACGCCATCGCGGCCGCGACGATGCCCCACGTCGCCATGATCCGCGCGAGCCACACGCGGGCGCCGTAGCGCTGCATCAGCAGGTTCGACGGCACCTCGAACAGCGCGTAGCCGACGAAGAACAACCCGGCACCGAGGCCGTACGCGGCCGCGCCGATACCTATCGACGCTTCGAGGTGGCGGTCGACGAAGCCGACGTTCACGCGGTCGATGTAGTTCGCGATGAACATGATCAGCACGAGCGGCAGTACATGCCACTTCACTTTCGAGACGGCGGACGCGAGCGGGTCGCGTCCGGGCAGGGCGGGCGAGGGCGGGTTCAAGCGTGTCTCCGGTCGGGCGGGGCTGTGTAGTATGTCGTCGTATGACATAGTACGCCTGAGTGCCGATGAAGACGTCGCGGGTTTACCCGGGAATTTCCCGGATATTGGGGAGTTTCATGAGATTCGTCGGATAGCCATCAATGTCTGATGACATATGACATGAAACGAGTGCGCACCAATCGCCGGGGTACACGGTGGTGACCCGCGCGCGTGGTGCATCCCCCGGGCGCCGCGTCCGGCGGCTGCCCTCGCGGCCGCTACGCCATCGACACGACGCTGTTGAGCAGCGTCTTCACGAGCACGGCCTGCCGTGTCGCGCCCGTTTTCGCGAAGATGCCGCGCAGGTGCGCGCGCGCGGTGTTCTTCGTGATGCCGGTCGCGGCGGCGGCCTCGTCGAGCGTCAGCCCGTCGACGAGCAGCAGCGCGATTTCGGTTTCCATCGGCGTGAGCCGGAACAGCCGGTGCAGCATGTCGCGCGACGTCTGCGGCGACGACACGGGATCGCGCACGAACACCGCGACGGCCGGCCGGTGCCGGCGGTCCTCGGCACCGCGGTAGGGCGCGAGCGGGCGCAGCAGCACGCTCAACGGCATCGCGCCGCCGGGGCGCGACAGCGTGGTGGCTTCGATGCGGGCGAGCGCGCCCGCGCGGAAATGCTCGAGCGCGGCCTGCAACGCCTTCTGCAGCCGGCGCTCGTCGAGCGGGCACGAGGCGTGGAGCCGCTCGTGGCGCACGCACAGCCCGTCCTGCTGCTCGATCAGCCGCTCGGCGATGCGGTTGCGCTTGATCACGCGGCCGTCCTCGTCGACGATCGCGGTGCCGACATCGAGCCGGTCGACGGTGCCCGCGTACAGCGCGCGTTCGGCATCGAGCACGTCGAACGCCGCGTGCAGTTCGACTGCCCGCTGCAGGTGCGGCAGCAGCGTCGCGACCTGCGCGCGTTCGGCCGCGTCGAAGTCCCGCCCGCCGTGCGCGCGGCTCACGAAGAACGCGCATTCGACGCCGCGTTCGCCGCGCAGGTTCGCGCCGAGGATGTAGCGCAGGTCGAGCGGCTGCAGGTACTGCCGGTAGAAATCGTGCGCGCGCCACGCGGTTTCGCCGAACAGCCGGTCGGCCGTGAAGACCTGGCCGGGCGGCTGATCGAGAAACGGGCACAGCGCATAGAACTGCTCGCTGTACGAGGGCTCGCCGGGCAGCAGCGGGCCGTGCGCCGACGCGTTGATGATGAGCCCGTGCCGGGCGCCGCCCGGGTTGCGCAGCACCAGTGTCGTGAAGCGCGCGTCGAGCCGCACGCGGACCGCTTCGAGGAAGCCGGCCCACGGGGTCGCTTCCGACGGGCCCTGATAGACGAGCCCGAGCCACGCGCTGAGTTCGCGCGCCGTCCACGCCGCGTCGTCGAAGCCGTCGTGCGCGGCCGGATCGCCGGGTGCCAGCGCGATGGGCATGCTCGTGTTCTCCTGGATCGGGGTGAAGGGTTCCCGAGCCAGCATACCGGCCGCCCGGCGGCACGCGTCATCCGAACGGAGGAGGCGGCGCGCCCGGGCGGGCAGGCGGGCAACCGCCGGGCTGCCCGCCTGCGGCGCCTACGCCGCGCGCTCGCGCAGCAGGTAAGCGACGATGCGCCCGGCCGCTTCGTCGGGGGACTCGGCGACCGTATCGACGCGCAGTTCGGGCCGCGCGGGCGGCTCGTACGGCGAATCGATGCCCGTGAAATGCTTCAGCTCGCCGCGCCGCGCCTTCTTGTACAGGCCCTTCGGGTCGCGCTCCTCGGCGACCGCGAGCGGCGTGTCGACGAACACCTCGACGAACTCGTCGGGGCCTGCGAGCGCACGCGCCATCTCGCGTTCCGAGCGGAACGGCGAGATGAACGACACGAGCGTGATGAGCCCCGCGTCGAGCATCAGCCGCGCGACTTCGGCGACGCGCCGGATGTTCTCCACGCGATCGGCCTCGGTGAAGCCGAGATCGCGATTGAGCCCGTGCCGCACGTTGTCGCCGTCGAGCAGGTACGTGTGCTTGCCGAGCGCGTGCAGCCGCTTCTCGACGAGGTTCGCGATCGTCGACTTGCCGGCGCCCGACAGCCCCGTCAGCCACACGATGCGCGGCGTCTGCGCCTTCTGCGCGGCACGTGCGGCGCGGTCGACGTCGACGGCCTGCCAGTGCACGTTGTGCGCGCGGCGCAGCGCGAAGTGCAGCATCCCGGCACCGACCGTGTCGTTGGTGAAGCGGTCGATCACGATGAAGCCGCCCGTGTGGCGGTTGCGGTCGTACGGATCGAACGCCACGGGCCGGTCGAAGCTCAGGTTGCACACGCCGATTTCGTTGAGCGCGAGCGTGCGCGCCGCGAGATGCTCGCGCGTGTTCACGTCGACCTTGTACTTCGGCGTCGCGCAGGTCGCGCCGACCGTCTGCGTGCCGAGTTTCACGAGATACGGGCGGCCGGGCAGCAGCGGCGCGTCGTGCATCCACACGAGCGTCGCCTCGAACTGGTCGGCCACCTCGGGCGGCGCATCCGCGCGCGCGATCATGTCGCCGCGGCTGATGTCGATCTCGTCGGCGAGCGTGAGCGTCACCGCGTCGCCGGCGTGCGCGATGTCGCTTTCGCCGCGTTGCGTGATCACCGACGCGACGCGGCTCTCCTTGCCGGACGGCAGCACGCGCACGCGCTCGCCGACGCGGATCTCGCCCGATGCGATGCTGCCCGCGTAGCCGCGGAAATTCAGGTGCGGGCGGTTGACCCACTGCACCGGCAGCCGGAACGGCTCGTCGCGCGTCACGCGCGCGGCGAGCGGCAGCGTGTCGAGATGCTGCATCAGCGTCGGGCCCGCGTACCACGGCATCCGCGTGCCCGGCGCGATCACGTTGTCGCCGCGCAGCGCCGACATCGGGATGCTGACGATCTCCGCCAGCCCGAGCTCGGCCGCGAACGCGCGATAGTCGGCGTCGATGCGCTCGAACACGGCCCGGTCGTAGTCGACCAGGTCCATCTTGTTGATCGCGAGCACCACGCGCCTGATGCCGATCAGCGCGACGAGATGGCTATGACGGCGCGTCTGCGTGAGCACGCCCTTGCGCGCGTCGATCAGGATCACGGCGAGATCGGCGGTCGACGCGCCGGTGATCATGTTGCGCGTGTACTGCTCGTGGCCGGGCGTGTCGGCGACGATGAACTTGCGGCGCGCGGTCGCGAAGAAGCGGTACGCGACGTCGATCGTGATCCCTTGCTCGCGCTCGGCCGACAGGCCGTCGACGAGCAGCGCGAAATCGAGCTCGCCGCCCTGCGTGCCGACCTTCTTCGAGTCGGCTTCGAGCTGCGTGAGCTGGTCGTCGAACAGCATGTTCGATTCGTAGAGCAGGCGGCCGATCAGCGTGCTCTTGCCGTCGTCGACGCTGCCGCACGTGATGAAGCGCAGCAGGTCCTTCGTCTGCGCATCGTCGGCGTGCATGTTGGGCGTCGCGTGTGCGGGCGCCTCGGGCGCGGTGAGAACGTGTGCCATCAGAAATATCCCTCCTGTTTCTTCTTTTCCATCGAGCCGGCCGAATCGCTGTCGATCAGGCGTCCTTGTCGTTCCGACGTGCGCGTCTCGCGCATTTCCCGAAGGATGTCGTCGAGCGAGCTCGCGTCGCTGTCGATCGCGCCCGTCAGCGGGTAGCAGCCGAGCGTGCGAAAGCGCACCTTGCGCATCTGCGGCACTTCGCCTTTGCGCAGCGGCAGGCGGTCGTCGTCGACCATGATCAGCGCGCCGTCGCGTTCGACGACGGGCCGTTCCTTCGCGAAGTAGAGCGGCACGATCGGGATGTCGTGAAGCTGGATGTACTGCCAGATGTCGAGCTCGGTCCAGTTCGAGATCGGGAACACGCGCAGGCTTTCGCCCTTGCGCTTGCGCGCGTTGTACAGCGACCAGAGTTCGGGGCGCTGGCGCTTCGGGTCCCAGCGGTGCTGCTCGGAGCGCAGCGACACGATGCGTTCCTTCGCGCGCGATTTCTCCTCGTCGCGGCGCGCGCCGCCGAACGCGGCATCGAAGCCGTAATGATCGAGCGCCTGCTTGAGCCCCTGCGTCTTCCACACGTCGGTGTGCATGGCCGAGCCGTGCGTGAACGGATTGATGTCGTTCGCGACGCCGTCGGGGTTCACGTGCACGCGCAGGTCGAGGCCGAGGCGCGCGGCCGTCTCGTCGCGAAACGCGATCATCTCGCGGAATTTCCACGTCGTATCGACGTGCAGCAGCGGAAAGGGCGGCTTCGCCGGGTAGAACGCCTTCATCGCGAGATGCAGCATGACCGAGCTGTCCTTGCCGATCGAATACAGCATCACCGGGTTCTCGCTCTCGGCCACCACCTCGCGCATGATGTGGATGCTTTCGGCCTCCAGTCGCTCCAAGTGGGTCAACATCGTTCGTCTCCTTGTTTCATGCCGGCGCCGCGCGACATGTGCGGCGTTTCGTGCATGACGCAAACGGTATCGAGCGAGCGGCATGCCGCTCTTCGTCCGGGTGGACTAAGCCGCGGCACGGCGGTGGAGCGGATCTTTCCTTAGTCCACCCGGACGAAGAGGTGTGCGACGCCGGCGCTTAAGGTGAGCGCTCGACCATCGGCGGAGACGACACATGACGGACGACACGCGTGCCACGCAATTGCTTTCGGGCCAGACCTGGGCCGATTTCTGCGACACCCTGAAACGCAGCGGCGAGCAGATCCTGCGCGCCGAGGCGCCGGACGATCCACTGACACGCGCGGAAGGCTTTCGTTACCTAAGCCGGCTGATGCGCATCGCGCTCGAAATGCACGTCGAATTCGCGGACGGCGCGTGGCCCGGCTTTTTCTCGCCGTCGCACGAGACCGCGAAGATCGGCGCCGACAATCCCGACAACCTGTACCAGTACGCGCGGCTCGACGGCCGTTGCGAATACCGCGTGACGGGGCGGCGCGGCACGGTGGCCTACCTGAGCTTCGGCACGCAGAAGGGCGGCTACGAGACCGACGGCAAGATGCTGCAGACGGGCTTTCTCGATGCGAAGCAGCTCGAGATCGCACCGGACGGCAGCTTCGAGATCGTGCTCGGCGAGACACCGCGCGCGGGCAACTGGGTGCGCATGGAGCCCGGCACCAATGCGTTGCTGGTGCGACAGACTTTCCTCGACCGGCGCACGGAGACGCCCGCGCAACTGAAGATCGAACGCATCGGCGCGCACGACCGCCCGGCGCCGCTCGATCCGCTCGTGCTGCAGGGCGGCCTCACGCGCGCCGCGCAGTTCGTCGAGCAGACGGCGAAGCTGTTTGCCGACTGGGCCGCGGGCTACCGGGCGCACGTGAACGCGCTGCCGCCGGCCGACCAGGCGCTGTGCCAGTCGGTCGGCGGCGACCCGAACATCTACTACTACCACTCGTGCTGGGAGCTGGCCGACGACGAGGCGCTCGTGATCGACGTCGACACGGTGCCCGACTGCGATTTCTGGAACGTGCAGCTCAACAACTACTGGATGGAGTCGCTCGATTACCGGCACTTCGATATCTGCGTGAACAAGCACGGCGCGCGACGGAATGCGGACGGTGGCGTGACGGTGGTCGTCGCGGCCGCGCGGCCGGGCGACGCGAACTGGCTCGATACGGCCGGGCATCGCACCGGCACGATCTGCTGGCGCTGGGTCGGCGCCGCGCAGCCGATGCATCCGCGCACGCGGGTCGTGAAGCTCGCCGCGCTGAAGGAGGCCGCATGAACGCGCCGATCGACCTGATCCGCACGCGGCTCGATGCCGACGGACTGATCGCCGAGGCCGTGTCGCGCACGGGCGGGCTCACCGCGTTCGGCGACGGACCGTATCGCGAGGCGCTCGACGTGATGTGCGCGTCGCTGATCGACGAAGCTGGGCTGTCCGAACGCGGCGCGGCGATGATGCGCGAGAAGCTCGTCGGGCAACTCGTGAACCGGCTCGTCGTCGAGGATTACTTCCGGCGCCATCCGGAAATCGCGGACATCGCGATCGACGATCCGCTCGTGATCGTCGGCCTGCCGCGCACGGGCACGACGCTGCTGCAGCGGCTGCTGGCCGTCGATCCGCGCTTTCATGCGGCCGCGTGGTGGGAAACCCGCTACCCGGCGCCGCTCGCGGGCGAGACGCTGGCCGAGCCGGCGGTGCGCATCGCCCGCGCGCAGGCCGAAGTCGCGGCGATGATCGACTGCATTCCGCAGATCCTGACGATTCATCCGCTCGATGCGATGCTCGCCGACGAGGAGTTCATGCTGATGGAGCACTCGTTCGTGTGCGCGATGGATTCGTACGCCAACGTGCCGCGCTATACGGCGTGGCTCGCGCGGCAGGATCTCACGCCGGTCTATACGTACCTGAAGCGGATGCTGCAGTTTCTGCAATGGCAGAAGGCGCGGCGCGGGGTCGCGCCGGCCACGCGCTGGCTGCTGAAGACGCCGCAGCACCTGCATGCGCTCGACGTGCTGTGCCGCGTGTTCCCGCGCGCGCAGGTCGTGCTCACGCACCGCGACCCGGCGCAGACGATTCCGTCGATGGCCAGCATGGCGCACACGCTGTGGCAGATGTATGCGGACGATCCCGATCCGCTTGCCGTCGGCGCGCAGTGGAACGCCGGGATGGCACGTGCGATCGGCGCCGCGATGGCCGCGCGCGATGCGCTGCCGGCCGGCCGCTTCCTCGACGTGCGTTTCGAGGACACGGTGTCGAATCCGCTCGGCGTGGCCGAGGCCGTGTACGCATTTGCCGGCATGCCGCTCGATGCGCGGCGGCGCACGGCGATGACCGACTGGATGGCGCGCAACGGCCGCGACAAGCGCGCCGCGCACGACTATTCGATCGCGCGCTTCGGCTTCACCGATGCGCAGCTCGCGCGCGACTTCGCCGCGTATCGCGCGCGGCACCTGCGGGCGGCCGGCTGACGGCCGGGCTCGCGACACCAACGACAACCAGGAGACAAGCCATGTTGCTGAAGGACAAGATCGTCGTGATTTCCGGGATCGGGCCGGGGCTCGGCGTGAAGCTCGCCGTCGAGGCCGCGCGCGAGGGCGCGCGCGGGGTGGTCGTCGCGGCGCGCACGACGGAAAAGCTCGACGACGCCGAAACGCGGATCCGTGCACTCGGCGTCGATTGCGACGTGCTGAAGGTGAAGACCGACATCACCGATCGCGCGCAATGCCGGCAGCTCGCGACGCAGGCCGTCGAGCGCTTCGGCCGGATCGATGCGCTCGTGAACAGCGCATTCGTGCACGGCACGTTTCCCGAACCGGTGGAGGAAGCCGACCTCGACGGCTGGCGCGCGGTGTTCGACACCAACGTGTTCGGCACGATGGCGCTTACGCAGGAAGTCGTGCCGCACATGAAGCGGCACAAGCGCGGCGCGATCGTGATGATCAACACGCAGGCGACCCGCAAGCCGTTTGCAGGGGAAGGCGGCTACGCTGTGTCGAAGGGGGCGCTCGCCGTTGCGGCAAAATACCTGGCGCGCGAACTCGGCGTGCACGGCATTCGCGCGAACAGCATCCACATGGGGTGGATGTGGGGCGTGCCGACCCAGACGTATTTCCGGCAGGCGGCGGCCGAATACGGGATGACGGAGGAGCAGGTGATCGCGCCGGTCGCGTCGAACATCGCGCTCGCGAAGCTGCCGACCGACGACGATTGCGCGCGCGCGGCGCTGTTCCTCGCGTCGGACTACGCGAACGCGGTGACGGGCGCGACGCTCGACGCAAATGGCGGCGATTTCATGCCCTGACGACGGAGCAAAGGATCATGCAGGACAACCACGACGAACGACACTTCCTTGCGTTCAACGGCGACGCGGACGGCCTGTGCGCGCTTCAGCAACTGCGGCTCGCGGAGGGCGTGCGCGGCACGCTCGTGACCGGCGTGAAGCGCGACATCAGGCTGCTCGAGCGGATCGACGCGCGCGCGGGCGACATCGTCACCGTGCTCGACGTGTCGCACGACCAGAATCGCGATGCCTGCGCGCGGCTGCTGCGCGACGGCGCGACGGTCCGCTATTTCGACCATCACTTCGCGGGCGAGCTGCCCGACGATCCGCGCTTCGACGCGCACATCGACACGGCGGCCGACGTCTGCACGAGCGCGATCGTGAACCGTTATCTCGGCGGCCGGCACGTGCGCTGGGCGATCGTCGCGGCATTCGGCGACGAGTTGCCGGCGCTCGGCGGCGCGCTCGCGCGCGAGCACGGGATCGACGACGCGGAGCGCGACACGCTCGCCGAACTGGGCCTCTACCTGAACTACAACGCGTACGGCGAGTGTGTCGGCGATCTGCATTTCGACCCGGCGGCACTTGCCGACGCGATGCTGCCGTGCGTCGACCCGCTCGAGTTCGTGCGCGAGACCGCCGTGTTTGCCGCGCTGCGCGACGGCTATCGCGACGATATGGCACGGGCGTGCGCACTCGCGCCGCTGCGCGAGGTGCCCGGCGCGACGCTGGTCCGGATGCCCGATCATCCATGGGCGCGGCGCGCGACGGGCATGCTCGCGAACGAGCGGATGCGCAACGCGCCGCATGCGGCGCTCGCGGTGCTGTCGCCGCGCGCGGACGGCGGGCTCGTCGTCAGCGTGCGCGTGCCCGACGGCCGGCCGCTCGGCGCCGACGAGTTCTGTCGCGGTTTTCCGACCGGCGGCGGGCGCAAGCGCGCGGGCGGCATCAATCATCTGCCGGAAACCGAGTTCGACGCGTTCGCCGAGCGGTTCGAGGCGGCGTTCCGGCTCGATTGACGCAACGACCCGCGACGCGCACGTCGTGCATCCAGCGCACGGCGTGCGCGTCGCGGACGGCGGAGATTGTGGCCGCCGGGTTGCGGCGCGATCAACCGGTCGCGCCCGCGAGCACGGCCGGCATGTTGTGGCCGTAGCAGCGCTCCTCGACACGCTCGGCGATGCGCCAGCCGAGCGCGGTACGCGCGAACCGGTCGACGTACCACAGCCCGAGAAACATCACCTGCGTGCCGCCGTCCGGCAGCGCGACTTCCATCGGATTGAAGCAGGTCGTGCGGCCGCGCGCGGTGTCGCCGTCGAGCCGGATCGACAGGTTGCCGACCAGGTGCTGGTACTGCGGAAACCGCGGCAGCACGGTGCGCAGCCACGCCTTCACGTCCGGATAGCGGCCCGCGATGCCGCCCATCGCGCGATAGTCGATCGCCGCGTCGGGCGTGAACACCGCGTCGAGCGCGTCGAAGTCGCGCGTGTCGATCGCGGTCGAATACGCGACGATCAGCTCGCGGATGTCGTGATGGTCGGACAGCGTTTGCAGATCGGGCATCGGCGGCTCCCGGTCAGGCACCGTTGCGCCGGCGTGCCGCATGGAGCGCTTCGGCGTGCCGCTTCACGTCGCGCGCGCACTGGTCGAAACCTTGTTTCACCCACGCACCGTGGTTCTGCATGATCGTGTCCGCGTTGATGCCGAGGAACTGGTCGGTCGTGAAATAACGGCAGCGTTCCGCGCCGATCGCGTCGATGTACTGGTCGCGGCGCGCGGCGTCCTTGTTGTCGTCGGTCGGGCGCTGCTCCCACGACAGCAGGCGTTCCGGTTCGCACGCGACGAGGATCTCGTTGACGGGAATCACGGTTTCCGTGCCGGGAATGCGCACCTGCATGTGCACGAAATCGCCGAGCCTGCCGGTCGTTTCGAAGCCGACGCAGAACGTGTTCCATTCGCCGTAGCGCGGGAAGTCGGTCAGCACTTCCCAGACGACGGAGGCCGGTGCGTCGATGTCGACGGTGATCGAGGTGACGAGATTCGAGGGTTTGGTCATGGCGGCGTATCGGGTGAATAGCGGGTGAGTAGCGGGTGAGGCCGAGCGCCCGGCCGGCCGGGCGCCGCAGCAGTCGGAAAGGTCCGCGCCGGCGTCGGCCGGCGCGCGTGGCAGGGGCGGGACGCGCGGTGCCGGTAGCGGCCGGCACGTGCCGCGCGGCGTACCCGACATCGAGCGTAGGCCGGCGCGTGCGGCGAAGAATCGTCGGAATGGACTAGGGCGTTTCACCGGGGGCGGCAGGGGGCGCGACGGCCGTGACCGTCGTCGATCCGCCGGCGTGCCGAACGTCGACACCGCGCGGCGCAGCCGCGACAATACGCGTCTCTTCCTGTTTTCGTCATCGAGGTGCCCGTGTCCGCCAAGTCGTCCGTTGCTCCCGCGATCGTCTGGTTCCGCGACGATCTGCGCGTGACCGACCAGCCCGCGCTGACGCGCGCGGTGGCGTCGGGCCGGCCGCTCGTATGCGTATTCGTCGACGACACGGGCGCCGGCGCCGGGCGCGCGCCCGGCGGCGCGGCGCGCTGGTGGCTGCACGGGTCGCTGGCCGGGCTCGACGCGGCGCTTGCGCGTCACGGCGGACGCCTGCTGCTGTTGCGCGGCGACGCACCGCGCGAGATCGAACGCGTCGTGCACGACACGGGTGCGCAAGCGGTGTACTGGAACCGTCGTTATGCGCAACCGCAGCGCGACGCCGATGCGGCGCTGAAGGCGTCGCTCAAGGCGCGCGGCGTCACGGTCGAGAGCAGCAACGGCAGCCTGTTGAACGAGCCGTGGGAGGTGCTGACGGGCAGCGGCGGGCCGTACCAGGTGTTCACCGCGTACTGGCGCGCGGCACGCCGCGATCGCGCGGTGGCCGCGCCGCTGCCCGAGCCCGAACGGATCGGGTTTCATCGCTTGCCGAAGGCCGTGAGCGACCGCGCGCTGACGCTCGATGCGCTGGCGTTGCGTCCGCGGGCGCCGGATTGGGCCGGCGGCCTGCGCGACGCGTGGCCCGCGCCCGACGAAGGCGGCGCGCACGCGCAGCTCGACGCGTTTCTGACGACGTCGCTCGCCGATTACGCGGATGCGCGCGACCGTCCCGACCGGCCCGCGACGAGCCGGCTGTCGCCGTTCCTGCGCTTCGGCAACGTGTCGCCGCGACAGGTGTGGCACGCGGTGCAGGGCGCCGCGCAGGCCGGCGGCGCGGCATGCGCGGCGGGCGCCGACAAGTTCCTGAGCGAACTCGGCTGGCGCGAATTCAGCTACACGCTGCTGTACCACTTTCCGGCACTCGCGACCGACAACTTCCGCGCGCAGTTCGATGCGATGCCTTGGCGCGACGATCCCGCCGCGCTGCGCGCGTGGCAGCGCGGGCTGACCGGCTATCCGCTCGTCGATGCGGGCCTGCGCGAACTGTGGACGACCGGCTGGATGCACAACCGCGTGCGGATGGTCGTCGCGTCGTTCCTGATCAAGCATCTGCTGATCGACTGGCGCGCGGGCGAAGCGTGGTTCTGGGACACGCTGGTCGACGCCGATCCCGCGAACAACGCGGCGAGCTGGCAGTGGGTGGCCGGCTGCGGTGCCGACGCCGCGCCGTATTTCCGCATCTTCAATCCGGTCGCGCAGGGGCGGAAGTTCGACCCGGACGGTGCGTACGTGCGGCGCTGGGTGCCCGAGCTGACCGGCCTCGACGCCGCATCGATCCACGCGCCGTGGGAGGCCTCGCCGCTGGAACTCGAAGCGGCAGGCGTGCGGCTCGGCGTCGACTATCCGGAGCCGCTCGTCGAGCATGCGGCCGCGCGTGCCCGCGCGCTCGATGCGCTGGCCGCATTGCCGAAGCGCCGCTGACCGCCCGCTCCGGGTTGCCGCGTCAATTGCAGAACGCGACGTGTTCGAGCAGCGCGTACGCGACGCCTGAATCGAAGTAGGCCGCGCCGCACCACGCGACGAACGCGAGCGTGCCGGCGGCCAGTGCCGCGCGGATCATGCCCACACCGCGTTGCCCGCTGCCGGACGCGCGACGCGCGCGTCGTTGATCGGCAGGTGCAGCAGCGCCGCGAGTACGCCGAGCGCGATCGAGCCGATCCACAGCGGCATGTACGAATGCGTCGCGTCGTACACGAGCGCACCGAGCCAGACACCGAAGAAGCTGCCGAGCTGGTGCCCGAAGAACACGAAGCCGAACAGCGTCGCGATGTAGCGCACGCCGAACACCTGCGAGATCACGCCGTTCGTCAGCGGCACGGTGCCGAGCCACGTGAACCCCATGACGGCCGCGAACACGTAGACGCTCGCGGGCGACAGCGGCGCGGCGACGAATACGGCCATCGTGAGCGCACGCACGAGGTACAGCACCGACAGCACGTACTTGCGCCGCAGCAGCCCGCCGAGATGGCCGCACGCATAGGTGCCGGCCACGTTGGTCAGCGCGATCAGCGCGAGCGCGACGCTCGCGTGGCGTGCCGGCAGCCCGTGATCCAGCAGGTACGCGGGAAGATGCGTCGCGATGAAGGCGAGCTGGAAGCCGCACGCGAAGAAGCCCGCGTTCAGCAGCCAGAAGCCGCGATGCGCGAACGCCTCGCGCACGGCTTCGCCGATCGACTGGTCGGGGCCGGCGGCGGCGCCGGCAACCTGCGCGGGCCGGTCGCGCAGCAGCACGGCGAGCGGCGCGAGCACCACCGCGACGAGTGCCAGTGCGATGAACGCATGCCGCCAGCCGATGCCGCCGATCAGCTCCTGCGCGACGGGCACCATGCAGAACTGGCCGAGCCCGCCGATCGCGCCTGCAACGCCGAGCGCCCAGCCGCGCCGGTCGGGCGGAAACAGGCGGCTCAGCGCGCCATAGATCGATGCGAACGCCGAGCCCGACAGTGCGATGCCGATCACGAGCCCGGCACCGACCGTGAACATGCCGGTCGTCGCCGCATGCGCCATCGTGACGAGCCCGGCCGCATAGAGCAGCATCCCGGCGACGATCACGCGCAGCGACCCGAAACGATCGGCGATCATGCCCGTGAACGGCTGCGCGACGCCCCAGATCAGGTTCTGCAACGCCAGCGCGAGCCCGAACGCTTCGCGTGACCAGCCGTGATCGAGCGACACCGGCGCGAGGAACAGGCCCTGCACGTGGCGGATGCCGAGCGCGGCGCCCATGATCAGGCCGCCGGCCAGTACGGGCAGCCAGCGGCGGCGGACTTCCTGCTCGATCGGGGTCATGCGTGTCTCCGGAAGGGGGCGCGGCAAAACGGCCGCGCTCGATCCGATTAGACGATCGGGCCCGTCGACGCTCAAGCGATCATTCGGTCAGGTTGGCATGCGTGTGGGGAATGCGACGAAGGGCGCGCGGGATCAGGCGGGCGTGCCCGGCCGCGGCCGGCGGCATTCGCCGAACCGGCTTCGGCGCCGGCGCCGGCTTCGGCCTATGCCGACGCCGTATCGTGCGCACGCATCGCGATATCGCATTCGGCTGCTTCGGTGAGCATCCAGTCGCGGACTTCGGCGACTTCGCGGCGCGGTGCCGGATCGTGCTGGAACAGCCAGTAGCCGTATGCCTCCGACAGCGCCTGCGTGTGCGGCCCGAGCACCGCGAGCCGCCCGTCCGCGAGCATCGGCGCGACGAGCGCGAGCCGCCCGAGCGCGACGCCCTGGCCCGCGATCGCGGCCTGGATCACCTGGTCGTACTGGTTGAAGCGCAGCACGCCTTTCGGGCGCGCGTCGCCGAGCCCGGCCGCGAGCAGGTGCGTGCGCCATTGCAGTTGCGGCTGCGGCGGCCCGTCGAATTCGAGCAGGACGTGGTCGGCGATCGCGGCCGCGTTCGTGACGGGCCGTGCGGCGAGCGCGGGATGGGCGACCGGCACGACGATCTCGTCGAACAGGTGCAGCGCGCCGGCCGGCGCGCGCTCGCGCGGGCAATAGCGGACGCCGAGGTCGATGCCTTCGGCGCGCAAATCGAGTACCTTGTCGTTCGCGGCGACGCGCAGGTCGACCTCCGGCAGGCGCGCCTGCAGCCGCCCGAGCCGCGGCAGCAACCACAGCGCGGTGACGCCGATGCTCGCGGTGATCGTGACGGGCTGGCGCTCGCGTGCGGCGGCGAGCGACGCGACGGTGTCCTGCAGGCCGTGCAGGGCCGCATCGGCGACGCGAAACAGCCGCTCGCCTTCCGGCGTGAACGCGATCTTCCGGTAGCCGCGCTGCAGCAGCGCGACGCCGAGATGCGCTTCGAGCGCGTGTACCTGGCGGCTGACCGCCGATTGCGTGACGCAAAGATCCTGCGCGGCGAGCGTGATGCTCATGCGGCGGCCGACGGCGACGAAACCGCGGACGAGGTCGAGCGACGGGAGGCGGACGAGTGGCGTTGACATGCGCGTGACTCATGCGAACGGAGCAGCAAGATTGGTTGAGAACGCGGGGCGCGTCAAGTTCAATGGAGGCTGGCGCGGGGAGTGCGGGGCTGACCGCGAAGCATGGGGTTCGGGTAAGCGCTGAAGTGCCGACTCGGGCCGACCGCGAAGCATGGGGCCCGAGTAAGCGCCAAAGCGCCAACTCGGACCGACCGCGAAGCATGGGGCCCGAGTAAGCGCTAAAGCGCTAACTCGGACCGACCGCGAAGCATGGGGTCCGAGTAAGCGCTAAAGCGCTAACTCGGACCGACAGGAGACTCGATGGCGATTTCGAACGAAAGCAGCGGGACGACGCAGGGCAGCCGTGCGGCAGGCGCATTGCCGCCCGAGCCCGTGACGCTGCGCGCGGCCGACGGCTACGAATTGCGCGGCCATGTATGGCGCCATCGCGGCGGCAGCGCCGCGCGGCCCGTGACGGTCATCAATTGCGCGACATCGGTGCGTTGCGACTACTACTTTCGTTTCGCGGCCTGGTTGTTTTCACAGGGGCGCGACGTGCTCGTCTACGACTATCGCGGCATCGGCGGGTCGCGCCCGGCGCAGCTCGCGAAGCTGCGCGCGAACTGGCTCGACTGGGGGCGGCTCGATTGCGACGCCGCGCTGCAGTACGCGCGCGACGCGTTTCCGGGCCAGCCGATCGACGTGGTCGCGCACAGCATCGGCGGGTTCGCGCTCGGGCTCGCGGCATCGAACGCTCACGTGCGGCACGCGGTGACGGTCGGCGCGCAGTACGCGTACTGGCGCGATTACCTGCCGGCCGAACGGCGGCGCATGTGGTGGAAGTGGCACGTCGCGATGCCGCTGCTCGCGGCCGTGTTCGGCTACGTGCCCGCGAAGCGGCTCGGCTGGATGGAGGACACGCCGCGCGGCGTCGCGTTGTCGTGGGTGCGCTCGCAGGCGCGCTTCGAGGATGGTTATACGCGCGGCCTGCTCGCCGAACCCGTCGCAAGCCGCGCCGCGTTGCCCACCCGCTTCGCGGGACTGTCGGCGCCGATGCTCGCGATCGGCCTCGACGACGACGGGTTCGGCACGGTCGAGGCGATCGAGCGGCTGGTCGGCTACTACACGGGCAGCGACGTCACGCATCTGCGGATCGCGCCGGCCGACATCGGCGTCGATGCGATCGGCCATTTCGCGTTTTTCCACAGCCGCTTCACCGACACGCTGTGGCCGCTCGCGTTGTACTGGCTGCAGCACGGCGTGCTGCCGGCCGATGCGCCGGGCCACGTGCATGCGCTCCACCCGGCGTCGCGCGGGCGAGGGGCGGGCAGCGGCGTGCCGGGCGTCGCCGCGAACGGGTGAGGCGCAGCGGCTGCCCGGCTGCTGCCCGGTGCGTCGCGGGCATGGCGTGCCGCCGTGCGCGGCCTTCGCATGCGGCTCATGAAGCCGCTCCGATTCGATGCGGCCGCGGCGAGTCGCACCCGGGCCGGTTCATACGCCGGCGCGATCGATTAACATCGGGCGTTTCCTTTCACGGCACAGGCTGCCGCGCACCGATGTCCATTCCGTCCGACTCCGCTTCTCCGGCCGATACCGCCCGCGCATGGCGCGTGCACGCGCTCGATGTGCCGCCCGCCGCGGCACGCGCAGGGGTGCGGGTCGTGCGCATCGATTTCGACTGGAGCGTGCCGCTCGCGTCGCCGGCCTATGCGGCGCTGAGCGATGACGAGCGCGCGCGCGCCGCGCGCTTCATGCGTCACGAGGATGCGGTACGCAGTGCCGCGACGCGTGCCGCGCTGCGCGACGTGCTCGGCGCGGCCCTCGGTGTCGCGCCGCATGCGGTCGCGATCGTCGTCGACGCATCGGGGCGGCCGTCGCCGGCCCCCGCGCATCGGACGTCACTCGATTTCAACGTGTCGCATGCGGGTGATCATGCCTTGCTCGCGTGGGCGCCCGCGGGCCGTGTCGGTGTCGATATCGAGTGCTGCGACCGCGCAGCCGACTGGCGTGCGCTGACACGCGAAGTCTGCGCGCCTGCCGAGGCTGCGTGGCTCGACAGCGTGTCGCCCGCCGCGCGCGCGGCGGCGTTCATGCGCGTGTGGGCGGCGAAGGAAGCGCTGCTCAAGGCGCTCGGCACCGGCATCGTCGGCGGGTTGCGAGCGTTCGCGGTCGTGCCGCCGCGCGATGTTGCGACCCCTGCGACGACGATCGTCGAGCCGGCCGCGCCCGCCGCCGGCGTCGCGGCGTTCGACGCGGCGTGGCTCGACGCGGCGCCCGGCTACGCGGCGTGCATCGCGTGGACGCGTGCGTGAGCCGGCGTCAGCGCGCGGCGCTCATTCGAGCGGCGCGTCGTTCGGTGCCGCGTAGCGCGCCTTGATCACGTCGCTCATCGGGAAGTCGAACGCGAGCCCCTTCGGCGGCACCGGCTTCATGAACCACCTGTCGTACAGCGCATCGATCTCGCCGCGCTTCATCGACTGCACGAGCACGCCGTCGACGAGCGCCTTGAACTGCGGATCGTCCTTGCGCAGCATGAACCCGTAGGCCTCCGACGACTGCGGCGTGCCGACGATCTGCCAGTCGGCCGGCTTCGCGGCGAGCTGGCGCACGCCCGCGAGCAGCACGTCGTCCATCATGTACGCGGCCGCGCGGCCCGATTCGAGCGTGAGGCGTCCTTCGCCGTAGTCCTTCGCGCTGATGATCTGCATGTTCATCTTCCTTTCCTCGTTCATCCTGCGCAGCAGGCGCTCGGACGTCGTGCCCTGGTTCGTCACGACCGTCTTGCCGGCGAGGTCGGGGAAGTCGCGGATGCCCGAACTCGTGCGCGTGAGCAGGCGCGTCGTCGCGACGAAGAAGGTGGTCGAGAACGCGACCTGCGCGTGACGCGCGGCGAGGTTCGTGGTGACGCCGCATTCGAGATCGACGGTGCCGTTCTGCACGAGCGGGATGCGGTTCTGCGACGTGACGGGGATGAAGCGCACCTGCAGGTCGGGCTTGCCGATGCGCGCCTTCACGGCGGCGATCACGCGGTCGCACAGATCCTGCGAGAAGCCGATGACCTTGCCGCTCGCGTCGACGTAGGAGAACGGCACCGACGTTTCGCGGTGGCCGATCGAGATCAGGTTGCTTTGCCGGATCTTCTCGAGCGTGCCGGAGAGCGGCTCCGCGGCGAACGAGGCGCCGCATCCGAGTGCGCACGCGGCGAAGAGCAGGGGGCGGCCGAACCGGGCGATGAAACGGGCAATGAAACGGGCAATGAAACGGGGCGGGAAGGGCATGACGGGCTCCGTGGCGAGTGATGATTCGTATGTTGCCAAAGACAAAATAATTGCAACATATGTTAAGCGCCGGATCCCGCCGACCGATCCGGCGGGCTGCACCGGGCATCAGGGAAACTCCCAAGTCGAAATCGGTGAAAAACGGGTTGTCTAGACAAGTTCAGGTGGCTACACTTCAAACCACTCCGAACTTGTCTAGACAGGATTGCTCACATGATTACGTTGACCCCCGGCCACCTGACCCTCCCGCAACTGCGCCAGATCGCACGCGAATCCGTTCAGCTGGCGCTCGACCCGGCCAGCTTCGCGAAGATCGACGCCGGCGCGAAGGCCGTCGCGGACATCGCCGCGAAGGGCGAGCCGGCCTACGGCATCAACACGGGCTTCGGCCGCCTGGCGAGCACGCACATCCCGCACGACCAGCTCGAACTGCTGCAGAAGAACCTCGTGCTGTCGCACGCGGTCGGCGTCGGCGAGCCGATGGCACGTTCGTCGGTGCGCCTGCTGATGGCGCTGAAGCTGTCGAGCCTCGGCCGCGGCCACTCGGGCATCCGCCGCGAAGTGATGGACGCGCTGATCAAGCTGTTCAACGCGGACGTGCTGCCGCTGATCCCGGTGAAGGGCTCGGTCGGCGCATCGGGCGACCTCGCGCCGCTCGCGCACATGTCGGCCGTGCTGCTGGGCGTCGGCGAAGTGTTCATCCGCGGCGAGCGCGCGAGCGCGCTCGACGGCCTGCGCGTCGCGGGCCTCGCGCCGCTGACGCTGCAGGCGAAGGAAGGCCTCGCGCTGCTGAACGGCACGCAGGCATCCACCGCGCTCGCGCTCGACAACATGTTCGCGATCGAAGACCTGTACCGCACCGCGCTCGTCGCGGGCGCGCTGTCGGTCGACGCGGCTGCCGGTTCGGTGAAGCCGTTCGACGCACGCATTCATGAACTGCGCGGCCATCAAGGCCAGATCGACGCGGCAGCGTCGTATCGCGACCTGCTCGAAGGCTCGCCGATCAACCAGTCGCACCGCGATTGCGACAAGGTGCAGGACCCGTACAGCCTGCGTTGCCAGCCGCAGGTGATGGGCGCGTGCCTGGACCAGATGCGTCACGCGGCCGACGTGCTGCTGATCGAAGCGAACGCCGTGTCGGACAACCCGCTGATCTTCCCGGATACCGGCGAAGTGCTGTCGGGCGGCAACTTCCACGCCGAGCCCGTCGCGTTCGCGGCCGACAACCTCGCACTGGCCGCATCGGAAATCGGCGCACTGGCCGAACGCCGCATCGCGCTGCTGATCGACGCGACGCTGTCGGGCCTGCCCCCGTTCCTCGTGCGGGACGGCGGCGTGAACTCGGGCTTCATGATCGCCCACGTGACGGCAGCCGCACTCGCATCGGAAAACAAGACGCTCGCGCACCCGGCGTCGGTCGACTCGCTGCCAACCTCGGCGAACCAGGAAGACCACGTGTCGATGGCGACGTTCGCCGCACGCAAGCTCGCCGACATCGCGGACAACACGAAGCACATCCTCGCGATCGAACTGCTGGCCGCCGCCCAGGGTGTCGACCTGCGCGCGCCGCACCACACGAGCCCGAAGCTCGCGCCCGTGATGGAAACGATCCGCGGCAAGGTCGCGCACTACGAGCTCGACCACTACTTCGCACCGGACATCGCGGTGATCGCGAAGCTGGTCGGCGAGCGTGCGTTCGCGAAGGTCGCGCCGTTCTCGTTCGCGTCGGAACAGTAAGCCCATGAGCGCGCCGGTCTACCAGGAGATCAAGGATTTCATCCTGGCCCGCATCCACGCAGGCGAGTGGGAGGAGGGCGACCAGGTGCCGTCCGAGAACGAGCTGGCGCGCGAGTTCAAGGTGGCGCGCATGACCGTCAACCGCGCGCTGCGCGAGTTGACGGCCGAGCAGGTGCTCACGCGCATGAAGGGTGCGGGCACCTACGTCGCGCGGCCGAAGTACGAGTCGACGCTGGTGGCGATCCGCAGCATTTCGGAGGAGGTCGGTGCGCGCGGGCATGCGTATCGCGCGAGCGTGCTCGGCCTCGACACGATCCGCGCCGACGAGGTGCTCGCCGACGAGATGCAGGTGGCCGTGCGCACGAAGCTGTTTCATTCGCAGGTGCTGCACTTCGAGAACGACGAGCCGGTGCAGCTCGAAGAGCGGTGGGTGAATCCGGCGGTCGCGCCGGATTACGCCGAGCAGGATTTCACGAACACGACGCCGAACCTGTACCTGATGCGCGCGGCTCCGCTGCAGCGCGTCGAGTACCGGATCGAAGCGGCGGCCCCGGCGCCGGAGCGGCGCGAGCAGCTGCGGATGGACGACGTCGAGCCGTGTCTGGTTTTACATCGGCGCACCTGGTCGCAGGGCGTCGTCGCCTCGGTGGCGAATCTGTGGCATCCCGGCAGCCGTTATCGCTTCACCGGGCATTTCTGATTCCTATTTGATATTCATTTCCCTCGGGAGCAGTCGTCATGAACCATCCGAAACACATCGATCCCCGTCTCGATCCGACGCGCACGATCCGCGCGCCGCGCGGCAGCGAGAAGGTCTGCAAGACCTGGCTGGCCGAAGCGGCCTACCGGATGATCCAGAACAACCTCGACCCGGAAGTCGCCGAGCATCCGCATGCGCTCGTCGTGTACGGCGGCATCGGCCGTGCCGCGCGCAACTGGGAATGCTACGACCAGATCCTCGCGTCGCTGAAGGATCTCGAGGAAAACGAAACGCTGCTGATCCAGTCGGGCAAGCCGGTCGGTGTGTTCCGCACACACAAGGATGCACCGCGCGTGCTGCTGGCCAACTCGAACCTCGTGCCGCACTGGGCGAACTGGGACCACTTCCACGAGCTCGACCGCAAGGGCCTGATGATGTACGGCCAGATGACGGCCGGCAGCTGGATCTACATCGGCAGCCAGGGCATCGTTCAGGGCACCTATGAAACGTTCTTCTCGGTCGCGAACCAGCACTTCAACGGCGATCCGTCGGGCCGCTGGATCCTGACGGGCGGCCTCGGCGGCATGGGCGGCGCACAGCCGCTGGCCGCGACGATGGCCGGCTTCTCGATGATCGCGGTCGAATGCGACGAGACGCGCATCGATTTCCGCCTGAAGACGCGCTACGTCGACAAGAAGGCGACGACGCTCGACGAGGCGCTCGGCATGATCGAGGAAGCGAAGCGCACCGGCAAGCCGGTGTCGGTCGGCCTGCTCGGCAACGCGGCCGACGTGTTCGCGGAGCTCGTCACGCGCGGCATCACGCCGGATTGCGTGACCGACCAGACGAGCGCGCACGACCCGATCAACGGCTACCTGCCGCAAGGCTGGACCGTCGCGCAATGGCGCGAAGCGCAGAAGGTCGATCCGCAGAGCATCGTGAAGGTCGCGAAGCAGTCGATGGCCGTCCAGGTGCGCGCGATGCTGGCGCTGCAGGAGCGCGGCGCGGCGACGCTCGACTACGGCAACAACATCCGCCAGATGGCGCTGGAAATGGGTGTCGAGAACGCGTTCGACTTCCCGGGTTTCGTGCCGGCCTATATCCGCCCGCTGTTCTGCGAAGGCAAGGGCCCGTTCCGCTGGGTCGCGCTGTCGGGCGATCCGGAAGACATCTACAAGACCGACCAGAAGGTGAAGGAGCTGATCCCCGACGATCCGCACCTGCACAACTGGCTCGACATGGCACGTGAGCGCATCGCGTTCCAGGGCCTGCCGGCACGGATCTGCTGGGTCGGCGTGAAGGATCGCTATCGCCTCGGCCAGGCGTTCAACGAGATGGTGAAGAACGGCGAACTGAAGGCCCCGATCGTGATCGGCCGCGACCACCTCGACACCGGTTCGGTCGCGAGCCCGAACCGCGAGACGGAATCGATGAAGGACGGTTCGGACGCCGTGAGCGACTGGCCGCTGCTGAACGCGCTGCTGAACACCGCGGGCGGCGCATCGTGGGTGTCGCTGCACCATGGCGGCGGCGTCGGCATGGGCTTCTCGCAGCACTCGGGCGTCGTGATCGTCGCCGACGGCACGGCTGACGCGCACGAGCGTCTCGGTCGCGTGCTGCTGAACGATCCGGCCACGGGCGTGATGCGCCATGCGGATGCCGGCTACGAACTCGCGCAGCAGACGGCCCGCGAAGCCGGCCTGAAGCTGCCGATGCTCGGCCGCTGAGCATGACGGCGCTCGACCACGCGCCGGGGAATGCGACGCTGGCCGCCGCGCTGATCCGCGCGGCGGATCTCGTCGCGTCGCCGTGGAAGAACGGCGGCGGCGTGACGCGTGAAATCGGCGCGTTCCCGCCCGGCGCGGCACTCGATGCGTTCGCGTGGCGCGTGAGCGTCGCCGACGTGGGCACGGCCGGGCCGTTCTCGCGTTTCGACGGTATCGACCGCACGCTCGTGCTGCTGTCCGGCGCGGGCATGACGCTGGCCGAAGCGGGCGGCACGCGGCACGTGCTCGATGCGCCGCTCGCCCGCGCGGATTTCGCGGGCGAGACGGCGATCGACGCGACGCTGCACGACGGCGCGACGCGCGACTTCAACCTGATGACGCGCCGTTCGGCCGCGCGTGGCGCACTCGACGTGTGGCGCGCGGGCGTGCACTGCGTCGCGCCGGCCGATACCGTGCTGCTGTTTTGCGCGGCCGGCGCGGTGGGCATCGACCTCGACGGCACGCACTACGCGCTGGAAGACATGGACACGTTGCGGCTCGACGGGCCGCGGCGTGCGTTTGATGTCGTCGTGAGCGGAGGCGGCGCGCTGCTGGCCGTCTCGCTTGCCGTCGGCGAACGAGACTGAACGCATGAAACCGACTGTCTGGCATCACCTGAGGCTGTGTCCGCACGGCCATCCCGACGAGACGATCGACGACGCGGCGATCGCCGTCGACGAAACCGGCACGATCGCGTGGCTCGGCGCGTTGTCCGCGCTGCCGCACGGTTACGCGCACTGGCAGCGCGAGGACCTGCACGGCGCGTGGGTGACGCCGGGGCTCGTCGATTGCCATACGCACCTCGTGTACGGCGGCACGCGCGCCGACGAATTCGCACAACGGCTCGCGGGCGTCAGCTACGAGGAAATCGCGCGGCAGGGCGGCGGGATCGTGTCGACGGTGCGCGCGACGCGCGCGGCCGACGAGACGACGCTGTTCGTGCAGGCCGCCGCGCGCCTGCAGCCGCTGCTCGCCGAAGGCGTGACCGCGATCGAGATCAAGTCGGGCTACGGGCTCGACCTCGCGAGCGAGCGCAAGATGCTGCGCGTCGCGCGCCAGCTCGGCGAGCGCTTCCCGGTCACCGTCTATACGACCTTCCTCGGCGCGCATGCGCTGCCGCCGGAATACGCGGGCCGCGCGGACGAATACATCGACGAAGTGTGCGACCGCATGCTGCCGACGCTGGCCGACGAAGGGCTCGTCGACGCGGTCGACGTGTTCTGCGAACGCATCGGCTTTTCGCTCGCGCAGACCGAGCGCGTGTTCGAGGCCGCGACGCGGCGCGGGCTGCCGGTGAAGCTGCATGCGGAGCAACTGTCGAATGCGGGCGGGACGGCGCTCGCCGCGCGTTACCGCGCGCTGTCCGCCGACCATCTGGAATTTCTCGACGAAGCGGGCATCGAGGCGATGAAGGCGGCCGGTACGGTCGCCGTGCTGCTGCCCGGCGCGTACTACTTCATCCGCGAAACGCAGCTGCCGCCGATCGATCTGCTGCGCAAGCACGGCGTGCCGATCGCGCTCGCGACCGATCACAACCCCGGCACGTCGCCGCTCGAATCGCTGCTGCTGACGCTGAACATGGGCTGCACGCTGTTCCGCATGACGGTGCCCGAGGTGCTGCAGGGCGTCACGCGCCATGCGGCCGCGGCGCTTGGCCGCGCGGATCGCCACGGCGCGCTCGAGGTCGGTCGCCAGGCCGACTTCGCCGCGTGGTCGGTCGGCTCGCTGGCCGAGCTGGCGTACTGGATCGGCCGGCCGCTGTGCGAGCAGGTCGTACGCGGCGGCACGCCCGTCTTTCGCCGGATGAACGGATAAGTTTGACGACGGACCGGGCTCGGTACGTGACGTACCGAGCCCGGCCGACGCTTTGCAGGGGACCGGAGCCGGTGCGCAACGGGCGCACTCCGGTCGATCGCCGCGAGGCCGGCGCTGGCGCGACGCGCTCGCGCCTGCCGGCTGCGGCACCGGGCCGGACGGGATTGCTCAAGCGCTCGATCCGGTCGATGAGGACACGCAATGACCGACACCCTGTTGTTCGCGGACCATGCCTATCTGCCCGAGGGCTGGCGCCGCAACGTGCTGCTGCGCTGGGACGCCGCCGGCACGCTGACCGACGTGACACCCGACACCGATGCGCCGGCAGGCGTCGCGCGCGCGGCCGGGCCGGTGCTGCCCGGCATGCCGAACCTGCATTCGCACGCGTTCCAGCGCGCGATGGCGGGGCTCACCGAATACCGCGCGAATCCCGCCGACAGTTTCTGGAGCTGGCGCGACCTGATGTACCGCTTCGCGCTGAAGATCACGCCCGACGCGCTCGCGGCGATCGCGCGCTGGCTGTATGTCGAGATGCTCAAGTGCGGTTACACGTCGGTGTGCGAATTCCATTACGTGCATCACGCGCAGGACGGCTCGCGCTATCCGCAGATCGCGGAGCTCGGCACGCGCGTGATCGACGCCGCGCGCGCGGCCGGCATCGGCATCACGATGCTGCCCGTGTCGTACCAGTTCGCCGGCTTCGGCGACAAGCCGCCGCGCGACGACCAGCGCCGCTTCATCAACACGCCCGACGGCGTGCTCGAACTGCTCGACGCGATGCGTCGCGTGGCGCCGGAACATGGCGGGTTGCGCTATGGCGTCGCGCCGCACTCGCTGCGCGCGGTGTCCGAGAACGGGCTGCGTGTGCTGCTCGAAGGGTTGCCCGGCGATGCGCCGGTGCATATCCACATCGCCGAGCAGACGGCCGAAGTCGACGACTGCGTGCGCGCCTATGGCGCACGCCCCGTGCAATGGCTGCTCGATCGCTTCGACGTCGATGCGCGCTGGTGCCTCGTGCATGCGACGCACGTCGACGCGGCCGAGACGGCGGCACTCGCGAAGCGCCGCGCGGTCGCGGGCCTGTGCCTGACGACCGAAGCGAACCTCGGCGACGGCGTATTTCCGGCCGTCGACTATCTCGCGCAGGGCGGCGTGATCGGCATCGGCTCGGACAGCCACGCGTCGGTCGACTGGCGCTCGGAGCTGCGCCTGCTCGAATACGGGCAGCGGCTCGTGCACCGCGCGCGCAACGTGCTGGCGAGCGACACGCAGGCGCACGTCGCCGATCGCCTGTTCGATGCGTCGCTCGCGGGTGGCGCGCAGGCGAGCGGGCGGCGCATCGGCGCGCTGCGCGCAGGCTGCCGCGCCGACTGGCTCGTGCTCGATCCCGATCATCCGGCGATCGCCGAACACGACAGCGCCGCATGGCTGTCGGGCATCGTGTTCGCCGAGCACGGCGAGACGCCGGTGCTCGACGTCTACACGGGCGGCGAGCGCGTCGTGAGCGGCCGCCGCCATCGCGACGAAGCCGCCGCGTATGCCGACTACCGCGCCGCGCTGGCGCAACTGCTGCGCTGACGCGCGGCAACCGGCGCACGCCGCCTGCGTGCGCCGGCAGACCTTCAACGGTGATGCGACATGACTGAACAACCGGCTGTATTCACGCTGAAGCAGGGCACGCTGCCGCTGCTGATCTCGATTCCGCACGCAGGCACGCACATCCCCGACGACATCGCCGCGACGATGACGGCCGACGCGCGTTTCGTCGACGATTGCGACTGGCATCTCGAACGGCTGTACGGCTTCGCGGCCGGCCTCGGCGCATCGATCCTCGTTCCGTCGCATGCGCGCTACGTCGTCGACCTGAACCGTCCGCCCGACAACGAGAACCTGTACCCGGGGCAGGACACGACGGGGCTCGTGCCGGTCGATACGTTCGACAAGGCGCCGCTGTATCCGGCGAATGCGCTGCCCGGCAACGACGAGATCATGCGCCGCCGCGATCGCTACTGGCTGCCGTATCACGACGCGCTGCAAGGCGAGGTCGCACGCCTGAAGCGCGAGCACGGCCGCGTGCTCGTGTGGGAAGCGCATTCGATCCGCTCGCACGTGCCGCGCTTCTTCGACGGCCGCCTGCCGGACTTCAACTTCGGCACGTCGAGCGGTGCAAGTGCCGCGCCGGGCCTGGCGGAGGCGCTCGCCGCGCGCGTGCTCGAACATGGCGGCTATACGGCCGTCGCGAACGGGCGCTTCAAGGGCGGCTACATCACGCGCCACTACGGCGTGCCCGAAACGGGCGTCGAGGCCGTGCAGCTCGAGCTCTCGCAGATCACCTACATGGAAGAGACGCGTCCCTACGCGTACGACGAAACGCGTGCGGCGCGGATTGTGCCGCTATTGCAGACGCTCGTCGAAACCGCGCTCGCGCATCGCTGAACCCGGGCCGCACGGATGCGGCAGCGCGGCGGAGCAGGTGCGTGACGGCCCGCCGGCCCGCCGGCACGCAGCGTGCCGCACCGATGCACTGCACAACACGGCATCGATCCACGAGATCGGTGTCGTTTTTTTTCGTCCGGGTTTCGTCTGATCGATGTCGTCATCCGCACCTGAAAATTTGACGCAATTTTTAGGTGATATAAGCTGAATGTCAGGAAGTCGTCACGCGCGCACCGGCCGCGGGCCATCGATCGTGGCCGCACCGCACCGGAATGCGCGGCGAGACACCTTGCCGACGTGTCGCCGCGCGGCATTGCCGCATGCGCTTCATCGCGACACGTGTCCTGCATTCGTCAGTCGAGTACGATCGTGAAAGCCGCCAGCCCTTCGATACGCCGGACGCGAAGTCCGTCGGCGGGCGCGCCGCCTCAGGCCGGGCCGATCCGGCATGCTGATCGCGGCACGCGTGCCGCCTCTTTGCGCGAACCTCGTTTCTTCGCCATTTCCCGTCGCGGCCTGCGCCGCTTCAACCTCGTGGCTGCCCGCGTGTTCAGCGCGGTGCAGTGCGACGGCAGCGCATCGTTGTTGCCCTAGCGTCCCTTTCCACGTCCGTTCCGGGCCGCACCGCCTGTTGCCGCATCGTCCGCGCGGCGCGATCGCGTTTGGGCATGCGGCGCATCGTGGTGCGCGCGTGCGGTGCCGGCGCGAACCTTCATCGTCCCGCGTGCGAACGTGTCGCGCGCGATTGCCGGAGAGACACCCATGCATGCGCGACCGATCGTAGCCGTGACCGCCGACCGCATCCTGCGCGGTGCGCATCCGAACCACACGGCGGGGGAGAAGTACCTGGCCGCGCTCGTCGACGGCGCGGGCGCGCTTGCCTTCGTGCTGCCCGCGCTCGGCGCGCGCCAGCCGGCCGATGCGATCGTCGCGGCGGTCGACGGGTTGCTGTTGACCGGCAGTTATTCGAACGTCGAGCCGCATCATTACGGCGGTGCCGCGAGCGCGCCCGACACGCTGCACGATCCCGCGCGCGATGCGACCGCGCTGCCGCTGATCCGCGCGGCGATCGACGCGGGCGTGCCCGTACTCGCGATCTGTCGCGGCATGCAGGAGCTGAACGTTGCCTACGGCGGCACGCTGCATCAGCGGCTGCACGCGACGACCGGCTTCGACGATCACCGCGAGCGGCCGGCCGATCCGCTCGAACGGCAGTACGGCCCCGCGCACGTCGTGCAGTTCGCGCCGGGCGGCCTGCTGCAGCGGATCGCGCACGGCGCACCCGAAGCGACGGTCAATTCGCTGCACGACCAGGGCATCGCGCAGCTCGGCGCGGGGCTCGTCGTCGAGGCCAGCGCGCCCGACGGGCTGGTCGAGGCCGTCAGCGTGCCCGGCGCGCGTGCGTTCGCGCTCGGCGTGCAGTGGCATCCCGAATGGCGCTACGCGGAACAGCCGCTGTCGCGCGACATCTTCGCGGCATTCGGCGCGGCGTGCCGCGCGCGCATGACCCATCGCATTCATGCGGCAGGCGGCGCGATGCCGTCGCCGGCCGCATCCGACGTCGACTGATAGAGGCCGATCATGCAACCCGAACTGAGCGAATTCCTGCGACAGCACCGCATCACCGAGGTCGAGGCGATCATTCCCGACATGGCCGGCATCGCGCGCGGCAAGATCATTCCGCGCAACAAGTTCGAATCCGGCGAATCGATGCGCTTGCCGCAGGCCGTGATGGTGCAGACCGTCACCGGCGACTATCCGGAGGACGGCACGCTGACCGGCGTGACCGATCCCGACATGGTGTGCGTGCCCGATCCGTCGACGATCTGCCTGATTCCGTGGGCCGTCGATCCGACCGCGCAGGTGATTCACGACTGCGTGCACTTCGACGGCTCGCCGGTCGAGATCTCGCCGCGCTACGTGCTGCGCCGTGTGCTCGACCTGTACAAGGCGAAAGGCTGGCAGCCGGTCGTTGCGCCCGAGCTCGAGTTCTACCTGGTCGACATGAACGCCGATCCGGACCTGCCGCTGCGTCCGCCGGTCGGCCGCACCGGGCGTGCGGAAACCGGCCGGCAGTCGTATTCGATCGAGGCCGTCAACGAGTTCGATTCACTGTTCGAGGACATCTACGAATACTGCGAGATGCAGGGGCTCGATATCGAGACGCTGATCCATGAAGTCGGCGCCGCGCAGATGGAGATCAACTTCGTGCACGGCGATGCGCTGTCGCTGGCCGACCAGGTGTTCCTGTTCAAGCGCACGGTGCGCGAGGCCGCGTTGCGCCACAACATGTACGCGACCTTCATGGCGAAGCCGATGCAGGACGAGCCGGGCTCGGCGATGCACATCCACCAGAGCCTGGCCGACGCGCGCACGGGGCGCAACCTGTTCTCGGGCGAAGACGGCGCCGTGTCGCCGATGTTCCACAGCTATCTCGCGGGGCTGCAGAAGTACACGCCCGCGCTGATGCCGATCTTCGCGCCGTACATCAACTCGTATCGCCGCCTGTCGCGCTTCATGGCCGCGCCGATCAACGTGCAGTGGGGCTACGACAACCGCACGGTCGGCTTCCGCATCCCGCAGTCGGGTGCGTCGGCGCGCCGCATCGAGAACCGGATTCCGGGCGTCGACTGCAACCCGTACCTCGCGTTCGCGGCGACGCTCGCCGCCGGCTATCTCGGCCTGTCGCAGCAGCTCGCGCCGACCGAGCCGATCGCGTCGGACGGCTACAACCTGCCGTACCAGCTGCCGCGCAATCTCGAGGAGGGGATCTCGCTGATGGCGGCGTGCACGCCGCTGGCCGGCATTCTCGGCGACAAGTTCGTGAAGGCCTACCTGGCGCTGAAGGACACCGAATACGAAGCGTTCTTCCGCGTGATCAGCTCGTGGGAACGCAGGCACCTGCTGCTGCACGTCTGAGCGTGCGGCAGCGTTATCCGGAGGAAACATGACCGATCGAAACGAAGCCTTCTCACCGCATTCGACCGCCGAATACCGCGCGCTCGACGCCGCGCACCACATCCACCCGTTCTCGGACATGGGTGCGCTGAACCGCGCGGGCAGCCGCGTGATCGTGAAGGCCGACGGCGTCTACCTGTGGGACTCGGACGGCAACAAGGTCATCGACGGGATGGCCGGCCTCTGGTGCGTGAACGTCGGCTACGGCCGCAAGGAACTCGCCGACGCCGCGTATCGCCAGATCCAGGAACTGCCGTTCTACAACACCTTCTTCAAGACCACGCACCCGCCGGTGATCGAACTCTCCGCGATGCTCGCGGAAGTCACGCCGAAGGGCTTCAACCACTTCTTCTATTGCAACAGCGGCTCGGAAGGCAACGACACCGTGCTGCGCCTCGTGCACCAGTACTGGCGCGTGCAGGGCCAGCCGCAGAAGAAGTACGTGATCTCGCGCAAGAACGGTTACCACGGCTCGACGATCGCCGGCGGCACGCTCGGCGGGATGGGCTACATGCACGAGCAGATGCCGTCGAAGGTCGAGCACATCGTGCACATCGACCAGCCGTATTTCTTCGGCGAGGCGGCGGCCGGCGAAACGCCGGAAGCGTTCGGCCTGGCCCGCGCGCAGCAGCTCGAGGCGAAGATCCTCGAACTCGGCGCGGAAAACGTCGCGGCGTTCATCGGCGAGCCGTTCCAGGGCGCGGGCGGCGTGATCTTCCCGCCGTCGACGTACTGGCCGGAAATCCAGCGGATCTGCCGCAAGTACGACATCCTCCTGGTGGCCGACGAAGTGATCGGCGGGTTCGGACGCACCGGCGAATGGTTCGCGCACCAGCACTTCGGCTTCGAGCCGGACCTGATCACGATGGCCAAGGGCCTCACGTCGGGCTACGTGCCGATGGGCGCCGTCGGCATTCACGAGCGCGTGGCGCGGCCGATCATCGACAACGGCGAATTCAATCACGGCCTCACGTACTCGGGCCACCCGGTGGCGGCGGCCGTCGCGGTCGCGAACCTGAAGCTGCTGCGCGACGAAGGGATCGTCGAGCGCGTGAAGAACGACATCGGGCCGTACTTCCAGCGCCGGCTGCGCGATGCGCTGGGCGACCATCCGATCGTCGGGGAGATTTCGGGAGCGGGGCTCGTGGCAGGCGTCCAGCTTGCGCGCGACCGGAACCGGCGCGAGCGGTTCGGTGCGAACGTCGATATCGGCACGATCTGCCGCGACTTCTGCTTCAACGGCAACCTGATCATGCGCGCGACCGGCGACAGGATGCTGCTGTCGCCGCCGCTCGTGATTCGCGAGGCGGAGGTCGACGAGATCGTCGACAAGGCGAAACGGGCGTTCGATGCGACGGCGCAGCGGGTGGGGCATTTCGCGTGAGCTGTCGTCGTGCTCGCCGTGATGACACTTACGCGTAGCGTTGCAGGTCGAATTCGACGATGCGCGCGACGCCAAAAGGAAAAGGGCCTGCGTCGTGAGACGCAGGCCCTTGAATTCTTTGGTGGGCGGTACTGGGATCGAACCAGTGACCCCTGCCGTGTGAAGGCAGTGCTCTACCGCTGAGCTAACCGCCCAAAGAAGAATCAAATTATGTCAGAGCTTTTGGGGTTCGTAAAGCCCTTTCTGCAAATATTTTTCAGATACCCGCAAATACCTGCCAGCCGGCCATGCACTCAACCCGCGAGCGCGGGCAGTGCATCGATCGACGCGCGAACGTAGTCGGCGAAGCGCAGCGCAACCGGCTCGGCGGTGCCGCTGCGCTTCAGCGCGAGCGTGCGCGATTCGAGCGACGCATCCTTCAGCGGCCGGAACGCGAGCCGGTCGCTCTTCGCCTGCTGCAGCACGCGCGGCACCAGCGCGACGCCCATCCCGAACTCGATCATCGACAGGATCGTCTGCCACAGCCGCGCTTCGTGGCGAATCAGCGGGCTGAAGCCGGCGTTCACGCATTGCGCGATGATCAGGTCGTGATAGTGCGGCGCCGCTTCGCGCGGGAACAGGATGAACGGTTCCGCGGCCAGTGCGGCAAGCGCGACCTGCCTGCGCCGCGCGAGCGGATGTGCGGCCGGCAGGCAGCACACGAACGGTTCCGCATAGACAGGTACCGATTCGACCTCGGGCGGGAAGTGGCCCCAGTGCGCGTAGCCGAGATCGATCTGGCCGCGCTGGATCGCCTGCACCTGCGCCTGTGTGTTCATTTCGCTCAGCACGACCTCGACGCCCGGGTAGTCGGCCTCGAAGCGCCGCACCGCATCGGGCAGCCCGCGATACAGCATCGAATGAACGAAGCCGATCCGCAGCCGGCCCGCGAGGCCCGACGCGGAGCGCACCGTCAAGCGTTCGGCCTCGGCCGCCTGCAGCAGCAGCCGGCGCGCTTCGCCGAGCAGCACCTCGCCCGCATTGGTCAGCGCGACGGTCTTGTTGGTGCGCGAGAACAGCTGGACGCCGAGCGCGTCCTCGAACTTGCGGATATCGAAACTCAGCGCCGGCTGCGAGATGAACAGGCGCTTTGCCGCGCGCCCGAAATGCAGTTCCTCGGCGACCGCCACAAAGTAGCGCAACTGCCTCAGTTCCATGGTGTCTCCTCGTGGCGTCGGCATCGATAAGCGGTATCTATCGTACCGGACAAATCCTGTATTGGACGCTTATCGATCGCGCGCCTACGCTCTGTGGAAGGCTTTGCACGGGACTGGCCGGGCGCCGCGGCGCCCCCCGCCGGCCGATGTGCAGGCAACCCAGGAGACGCACGCATGAACGACACCGCTCGCACGCCGGACGCCGGCGCATCCAACATCCCCGACAGCCGGGGCCTCAATTTCTTCACGGCCGATCCCGATCTCGGCGCGTTGCTGAAGCTGCATCTCGGCGACGCGCACTATGCGGAACTGGAGCCTCGGCTGCGCGCGCTCGGCGCACGCGTGTCGGGCGAACTCGACGAATGGGCGTCGCGCGCGGACAAGCACCCGCCCGTGCTCGAACACCGCAACCGGCGCGGCGAGGCCGTGCAGCGGATCGACAAGGATCCCGCGTATGTCGCGCTCGAACGTGTCGCGTATGCCGAGCTCGGGCTCGCGTCGCTGAGCCACGGGGCGGAATCCGTTGCGCCGCTCGTCAAGTACGCGCTGACGTTCCTGTTCGTGCAGGCCGAATTCGGGCTGTGCTGCCCGGTCAGCATGACCGATTCGCTGACGCGTACGCTGCGCCGCTTCGGCGATCCGGCGCTCGTCGCGCGCTACCTGCCGGGGCTCGCGTCGCGCGACTTCGACACGCTGTACCAGGGCGCGATGTTCATGACCGAGCAGGCGGCGGGTTCCGACGTCGGCCGGATCGCCACGCGGGCGACGCGCGAGACGGACGCGCACGGCGAGACCGTCTGGCGCCTGACCGGCGACAAGTGGTTCTGCTCGAACGCGGACGCCGATCTCGCGATGGTGCTCGCGCGGCCCGACGGCGCGCCGGACGGCATCAAGGGCCTCGCGCTGTTCCTGCTGCCGAAGACGCTGCCGGACGGCACGCGCAACCGCTACCGGATCGTGCGCCTGAAGGACAAGCTCGGCAGCCGGTCGATGGCGAGCGGCGAGATTGCGCTCGAAGGCGCGCAGGCGTTCCTGATCGGCGAGATCGGCCGCGGTTTCCACCAGATGGCCGACATGATCAACATGTCGCGGCTGTCGAACGGCGTGCGCGCGGCGGGGCTGATGCGGCGCGCGCTGAACGAGGCGCTGCACGTCGCCGCGCACCGCGAGGCGTTCGGCCGCAAGCTGATCGAGATGCCGCTGATGCAGCGCCAGTTGCTGAAGATGCTGCTGCCGGCCGAGGCCGCGCGCGCGATGTTCATGCAGATCGCGCTGCTGCTGCCGCAGGCCGATGCCGGCGACGAGCAGGCGGCGCGCTGCGTGCGGATCCTGACGCCGCTGATCAAGTTCCGCGCGTGCCGCGATGCGCGGCGCGTGACGGGCGATGCGATGGAAGTGCGCGGCGGCACCGGCTACATCGAGGAATGGAGCGATGCGCGGCTCGTGCGCGATGCGCATCTCGGCTCGATCTGGGAAGGCACGAGCAACATCGTTGCGCTGGACGTTGCGCGGGCCGCGCAGCGCGAGCAGGCGCTCGACGCGCTGCGTACCTTTCTCGGCGACCGCCTCGGCGCGGCGCCGCTGCCCGACGCGAGCCGTGCGGCGCTGCGGCGCATCCTCGCGCGCGCCTGCGACGGGCTTGCGCGGGTCGCGGCGGAAGGCGACGACGCGCGCGTGCGGCAGGCCGCGTCCGCGCTGTACTACGCAAGCGCGGCCGTGCTGATGGCGTGCGAGGGCGCGCGGCTCGCGCCGGATTTCCGGCGTCTCGCGCTCGCGCACCTGGTCGTGCGCCACAAGCTGCTGCCGGTCGACCCGCTTGCGCCGGCATCGCGCGACGACGAATCCGCCGCCTGCGCTGCGCTGCTGCGCGGCACGCCCATCGCACTCGATACCGCGCTCGACCTGCTGCCGGAGGTCGAACGATGACCGCTTCGCGTGGCGCACTGGACGGCCTGAAGGTCGTCGACCTGAGCCGTGTGCTCGGCGGCCCGTACTGCACACAGGCACTCGCCGATCATGGCGCGACGGTGATCAAGATCGAGCCGCCGGACGGCGACGAGACGCGCGGCTGGGGGCCGCCGTTCCTCGGCGACACCGCGTGGTACTTCATGGGCGTGAACCGCAACAAGGAAGGGCTCGCGCTCGACCTGTCGCGCGACGAAGGGCGCGCGATCCTGTGGCACCTGCTCGACGAGGCGGACGTGCTCGTCGAGAACTTCAAGCCGGGCACGCTCGCGCGCTGGGGGATGGACTATGCACGCGACTTGCAGCCGCGCTTCCCGTGGCTGATCCACTGCGCGGTGACGGGCTTCGGCGCGGACGGTCCGCTCGGCGGGCTGCCCGGCTACGACGCGGTGATCCAGGCGATGGCGGGGCTGATGAGCGTGAACGGCGAGCGCGATGGAGATGCGACGCGCATCGGTCTGCCGATCGTCGACATGGTCACGGGCCTCAATGCGCTCGCGGGCATCCTGCTGGCGCTCGCGGAGCGCGAGAAGAGCGGGCTCGGGCAATCGATCGACATCGCGCTGTACGACTGCGGCGTGTCGCTGCTGCATCCGCACCTGCCGAACTTCTTCGGTTCGGGGCGCGTGCCGGCGCGCAGCGGCAACGCGCATCCGAACATCGCGCCATACGACAGCTACCGCACGGCGACCGTGCCGATCTTCCTCGCGATCGGCAACGACCGGCAGTTCGCGCGGCTCGTCGCGCATCTCGGCGTGCCGGCGCTCGCGGGCGATCCACGCTTCGTCGACAACCGCAACCGCTGCGCGCACCGTCCCGAGCTGAAGGCCGAACTGGAAGCGCGGCTCGCCGCGCACGCATGCGAGCCGCTCGCGCGCGACCTGATGGCGGCCGGCGTGCCGTGCGGGCCGGTGCGAACGGTGGCCGACGTCGCGCACGATCCGCATGCGCTGCACCGGAACCTGTTCGTCGAGATCGGCGCGTATCGCGGCACCGCGTCGCCGGTGAAGCTGTCGCGCACGCCGGCTACCTATCGTTCGCCGCCGCCCGCGCTGGGCGGCGACACGCGCGCGGTGCTCGATCGCCTCGGCGTCGATCCCGCGCTCCAGCAGCAATTGCTCGACGCCGGCGTGCTGAGGGAAGCCCCCGGCTGACACGACGCCGCCGGCCGGCGGCGCCATGCCGGCCACCCGGGAAAGGCGCGCGGCAGTCGCGCCCCGGAAACACAAACATGGAGACATCGATGAGCCGTCAGCCATCCCCGCCCGCCGCGCAGCAGCCGCGGCCCGGCCGCGCCGCCTTCGCGGCGTTCGTCGGTACCACGATCGAGTGGTACGACTTCTACATTTACGGCACCGCCGCGGCGCTCGTGTTCGGCAAGGTGTTCTTTTCGAGCAGGATGGATCCCGGCGTCGCGACGCTGCTTGCGTTCGTCACGTTCTGGGCCGGTTTCGCCGCGCGGCCGCTCGGCGGCATCGTGTTCGGGCATCTCGGCGATCGTGTCGGCCGCAAGACCGCGCTCGTGATCACGCTGGTGATGATGGGGCTCGCGACGACCGGCATCGGCCTGCTGCCCGGTTATGCGCGGATCGGTGTATGGGCGCCGGCCGGCCTCGTCGCGCTGCGCGTGCTGCAGGGGATCGCGGTCGGCGGCGAGTGGGGCGGCGCGGTGCTGATCGCGAGCGAGAACGCGCCGAAGCATCGCAGCATCCTGTACGCGGCGTTCGCGCAGCAGGGTTCGCCCACCGGCAACCTGCTGGCCACTGCCGCGTTTTTCGCGCTGAGCGCGCTGCCGACACCGTCGTTCCTGATGTGGGGCTGGCGCATTCCGTTCCTGCTGTCGGCCGTGCTGGTGATCATCGGCATGGTGATCCGGCTGAGGCTCGAGGAGTCGGCCGACATGCAGCGCGTGCTCGCGCGCAAGCGCACCGTGAAGCTGCCGCTGCGCGACGTCGTGCGCGATCACCGGGTCGTCGTGCTGCTCGCTGCCGGCACGCTGCCGGTGATCAACGTCACGTACTTCCGCAGCACGTTCGCGCTGTCGTGGGCGACGAAGGAACTCGGCTACGCGCAGGGCACGTTCCTCGGCATCCTGTCGATCTCGCTCGTCGTGCAGTTCCTGATGCAGCCGGTCGGCGCGTGGTTCGTGTCGAAGGTCGACATGCGCCGCGCGATGTGCTGGATCCTGATCCCGGAAATCGTGCTGATGCCGGTGATGTTCCATGCGCTCGCGACGCGTTCGTATTGGGTCGCCGTCGCGGGCATGTGCATCTCGACGATTCCGTCGGCGATGTTCTACGGCGCGGTCGGCGGCGTGCTCGCGCGCGTGTTCCCGGCGAACATCCGCTACACGGGCCTGTCGCTCGCGTATCAGTTGAGCGCGCTCGTCGTCGGCGGCGGCACGCCCGTGCTCGCGCAGGCGATCCTCAACACGACCGGCAGCATCGTCGGCGTCGCGGTCGCGTCGGGGCTTTACGCGCTCGTGTCGCTCGTCTGCATGCTCGCGCTGCTGAATCGCACCGGGTATCGCGCGGACGAACTGTCGACGGCCGAACGCAGCGATGCGGCCGAATGGGGCACCGAAGGCGGCAGCACGGCACCCGCGGCCGACGGGAGCGCGCAGCCGGGCGACGGCGGTGCGCTGAAGCCGGCCGGCTGAGCGGCACGCCATGCCGCCGCGCGGGAGGCGGGAACGCCCCGAGCGCATGTCGCCAAAAGAAAACGGCACCGCGCGAAACACGGTGCCGTTTTTCCCGGAGCGCGCGGCCGGCAGGCTGCCGGCCGCGCGCATCGCATCATCAGCCTTCCGTCGGCGGCACGTAGCCGGACGCCTGGTCCGCGCCGTCGCCGAAGAAGTACTTCTCGGTCTGCTTCATCAGGTACTGGCGCGCGCGCGGGTCGGCCATGTTCAGGCGGTTCTCGTTGATCAGCATCGTCTGCTGCTTGAGCCAGCCCTGCCACGCTTCCTTCGAGACGCTCTCGTAAATGCGCTTGCCGAGTTCGCCCGGCAGCGGCGGGAAATCGAGGCCTTCGGCTTCCTTGCCGAGCTTCGCGCATTGAATCATTCGAGCCATCGTGTACTTCTCCTGTAATCGAACTGGGGGGAGGGCAGTCGTGCCTGCGCTCAGAGCTGCTTCATCAGCACGAGCGACTTGCGCTGCCAGTTATAGAGTTTGCGGCGGTCTTCGGGGAGGTCGTCGACGCTGACCTTGACGAAGCCGCGCTTGAGGAACCAGTGCTCGGTGCGCGTCGTGAGCACGAAGATGTGCGTGAGGCCGCGCGCACGGGCGCGCTGCTCGATGCGCTTGAGCAGGCGTTCGCCGTCGCCCGAGCCCTGCGCTTCCGGCGCGACCGTCAGGCACGCCATCTCGCCGATCTTCTCCTGCTGGTACGGATACAGCGCCGCGCAGCCGAACAGCACGCCATCGTGCTCGATCACCGAGAAGTGGTCGATGTCGCGTTCGATCTGGTGGCGGCCGCGGCGCACCAGCGTGCCGTCCGACTCGAGCGGCTCGATCAGCGACAGGATGCCGCCGACGTCGTCCGGCGTCGCTTCGCGCAGGCTCTCGAGGTTCTCGTACGAGATCATCGTGCCGACGCCGTCGTGCAGGAACAGTTCGAGCAGCATGCTGCCGTCGAGCGACTGCGGAATCAGGTGGGCGCGGGTCACGCCGCCGCGGCATGCGCGGATCGAGTGCTTCAGGAAGAACGCATCGTCGCCCTGGATGTTGCCGGAATCGAGCAGCTCGGCGGCCGCGTCGAGCGACATTTCGCGGATCAGCCCGCCTTCGTCGTCGACGATGCCGGGCGCTTCGGTCAGGAAGATGATCTTGTCGGCGCGCAGCGCGATCGCGGCGGCCGACGCGACGTCTTCCATCGACAGGTTGAACGCCTCGCCGGTCGGCGAGAAGCCGAGCGGCGACAGCAGCACGAGCTTGCGGCTCGCGAGCGAATGACGGATCGATTCGGCGTCGATCTTGCGCACGATGCCCGTGTGCGCGAAATCGACCCCGTCGAGAATCCCCACTGGCCGTGCGGTCACGAAGTTGCCGGACACGACGCTGATGTGCGCGTGCGCCATCGGCGAGTTCGGCAGCCCCTGGCTGATCGCGGCCTCGATGTCGAGACGCACTTCGCCGGCCGCTTCCTTCGCGGATTCGAGCGCGCGCGCATCGGTGATGCGCAGCCCGTGCGAAAACTCGGATTCGACACCGTGCAGGCTCAGCTGCTCCTCGACCTGCGGCCGCGAGCCGTGCACGAGCACGATCTGGATGCCCATCGCCTGCAAGAGCGCGATGTCGGACACGAGCGCGTTCAGCAGCCCCTGCTGCACCACCTCGCCGCCGAACCCCACGACGAACGTGCTGTTGCGGAACTTGTGGATATAGGGCGCGACGGAGCGCATCCAGTCGACGAACTGCGCGTGGCTGGCGGCCGAATCGTCGGCGGCCGGCGGCGTCGCGGCGCCGGTCTGGGCGGGAGGGAGGTCGGTTTGGGAATTCATGGGCGGGATTATAATGCGCCCCCATGTCGAATGTTTCTAAAAGTCCCGCGCCGACGCGGGCCAATACGCCGTCGGCGAAGCACCCGGATGGTGCGGCCGATGCGCGCGAGCAGCAGGGCCAGCCGTCGCGCCAGCAGCAGGGCACGCCGGCGGGCAAGCCGGCACCCGCACCGCGCGGGCCGCGCAATGACGAACGGCGCGGCGACGCGCGCCAGCCGGCCGCGAAGGGCGCGCCGCAGACAACCGGCGAGCGGGCCCCGCGCCGCGAGCGTGCGCCGCGCGCCGCGGTGGCACCGAATCCCGTCCCGCCGATCACGTACCCCGAAAGCCTGCCCGTGTCGGGCAAGCGCGACGAAATCGCGCGCGCGATCGCCGGTCATCAGGTTGTCATCGTCTGCGGCGAAACCGGCTCGGGCAAGACCACGCAGTTGCCGAAGATCTGTCTCGATCTCGGCCGCGGCCTCGGCGCCGGCGGCACGGGCCTGATCGGCCATACGCAGCCGCGGCGCCTGGCCGCATCGTCGACCGGCCGCCGGATCGCCGAGGAACTCGGCACGCCGTTCGGCGAGGTGGTCGGCTACAAGGTGCGCTTCACCGACAACCTCGCGCCGGGCGCGTCCGTCAAGCTGATGACGGACGGCATCCTGCTCGCCGAGACGCAGACCGATCCGCTGCTGAAGGCGTACGACACGCTGATCATCGACGAGGCGCACGAGCGCAGCCTGAACATCGACTTCCTGCTCGGCTACCTGAAGGAAATCCTGCCGAGGCGGCCGGACCTGAAGCTGATCGTCACGTCCGCGACGATCGACGCCGATCGCTTCGCGCGCCATTTCGGCACCGACGAGCGTCCCGCGCCCGTGATCGAGGTGAGCGGGCGGCTGTATCCGGTCGAGATGCGCTACCGGCCGGTGGCCGAGGATCGTCCGGCCGTGAAAAATGCCGAAGGCACGGGCGGCCGCGATCGCGTGAAGACCGCGCGCGAAGCCGAGCGCGACCTGATGGACGCGATCGTCGACGCGGTCGACGAACTGTGCCGCGAAGGCCCCGGCGACGTGCTGGTGTTCCTGCCCGGCGAGCGCGAGATCCGCGAGGCGGCCGAGGCGCTGCGCAAGCACCATCCGCCGCATACCGAGATCCTGCCGCTGTTCGCGCGGCTCTCGGCGGCCGACCAGGACAAGGTGTTCAAGGCATCGAACGCGCGCCGGATCGTGCTTGCGACCAACGTGGCGGAAACCTCGCTGACGGTGCCGGGCATCCGCTACGTCGTCGATACCGGCCTCGCGCGCGTGAAGCGCTATTCGTACCGGAACAAGGTCGAGCAGCTGCAGGTCGAGTCGATCTCGCAGGCCGCCGCGAACCAGCGCGCGGGCCGCTGCGGCCGCGTGGCCGACGGTATCTGCATCCGCTTGTACGAGGAAAGCGACTACCAGGCGCGGGCGCGCTTCACCGATCCGGAAATCCTGCGCTCGTCGCTCGCGTCGGTGATCCTGCGGATGAAGTCGCTGCACCTGACGGCGATCGAATCGTTCCCGTTCCTCGAGCCGCCGCCCGGCCGCGCGATCGCGGACGGCTACCAGCTGCTCAACGAGCTCGGCGCGGTCGACGACGACAACGCGCTGACGCCGCTCGGCCGCGAACTCGCGCGGCTGCCGCTCGACCCGCGCGTCGGCCGGATGATTCTCGCCGCGCGCGACCAGCAGTCGCTGCGCGAGGTGCTGATCATCGCGAGCGCGCTGTCCGTGCAGGACCCGCGCGACCGCCCGATCGAGGCGCAGGAGCAGGCCGACCAGGCGCACCGCCGGTTCGCCGACGAGCGTTCCGAGTTCCTGCAGTGGCTGAAGATCTGGGCGTGGTTCGAGGAGGCGGTCGCGCACAAGAAGTCGAACCGCCAGCTCGTCGACGCATGCCGGCAGAACTTCCTGTCGCACCTGCGGCTGCGCGAGTGGCGCGACGTCCATTCGCAGCTGCTGACCGTCGTGCGCGAGCACGGCTGGCGGCTCAACGAAGCCGAGGCGACGTACGAACAGGTCCATCTGGCCCTGCTGACGGGCCTGCTCGGCAACCTCGGCCTGAAGGCCGATGACGATCCGCACTATCTCGGCGCGCGCGGGATCAAGTTCTACCTGTGGCCGGGCTCCGTGCTCGCGAAGAAGGCCGGCCGCTGGGTGATGGCGGCCGAGCTCGTCGAGACGAGCCGGCTGTACGCGCGCTGCCTCGCGAAGATCGAGCCGGAGTGGGTCGAGAAGATCGGCGCGCACCTGCTGAAGAAATCGCTGTCGGAGCCGCACTGGGAGAAGCGCCCGGCGCAGGTCAGCGCGTTCGAGCGCGCGACGCTGTACGGGCTGCCGATCTACCACCGCCGGCGCGTCGCGTTCGGCAAGCAGGATCCGGCGCGGGCGCGCGAGCTGTTCATCCGCGGCGCGCTGGTCGAAGGCGAATTCGACACGAAGCTGCCGTTCTTCGCGCACAACCGCAAGCTGCTCGCCGACATCGAGCAGCTCGAGCACAAGTCGCGCCGGCAGGACGTGCTGGTCGACGACGAGCTGATCTACGCGTACTACGACCAGGCGATTCCGGAGGGCATCCACACGGGCGCCGCATTCGAGCGCTGGTATCGCGACGAAGTGAAGAAGGGCGGCCAGCCGGAGGACAAGCAGCGGCTGCTGTACCTGTCGCGCGACGACCTGATGCGCCACGAGGCGGCCGGCGTGACGACCGAGCTGTTCCCGAAGCGCGCGACGATGGCCGGCGTCGAGATGGCGCTCACGTATCACTTCGAGCCGGGCACGCCGCGCGACGGCGTGACGCTCGCGGTGCCGCTGTATGCGCTGAACCAGGTCGACGCGCGCCGCTGCGAGTGGCTCGTGCCGGGGATGCTGAAGGAAAAGGTGCAGTTGCTGCTGAAGTCGCTGCCGCAGAAGCTGCGCCGGCACTGCGTGCCGCTGCCCGAATACGCGGCCGGCTTCGTCGAGCGGATGGGCCGCGAGCGCTTCGGCGCGGGCGGCCTCGTCGAGGCGCTGATCGCCGACGTGCGCGGCGAGACGCAGGTCGCGATGAAAACGGCCGACTTCAAGCTCGAGACGCTGCCCGCACACCTGTTCATGAACTTCAAGGTGATCGACGAGCACGGCCGCCAGCTCGCGATGGGGCGCAATCTCGCGCAGCTTCGCCAGGAGCTGGGCGCGCAGGCGCAGCAGCAGTTCCAGAAGATCGCGGCGGCGTCGACGATCGCGGCTGGCGGCGATGCCGAGGCGGGTCAGCCGGCCGGCCAGGCGCCGGCGGCGGCGGGTACGGCCGGCGCACCCGGCCGCGGCCCGAAGCCCGCGAAGGGCGCGGCGCCGCAGACGTCCGCTCCGGCGGAAGCCGGCGCGACGGCGCTGTACGAGAACCTGACGACGTGGAATTTCGGCAAGCTCCCCGAGCTGCTGGAAATCCGCCGGCGCGGCCAGACGCTGTACGGCTACCCGGCGCTCGTCGATCGCGGCACGCATTGCGACGTCGAGGTGTTCGATTCGCCGGAGGAGGCCGCGCGCATCCACCGGGCCGGCCTGCGGCGGCTGTTCGCGCTGCAGCTGAAGGAGCCGATCAAGTTTCTCGAGAAGAACCTGCCGGGCCTGCGCGAGATGGCGATGCAGTACATGTCGCTCGGCACGCAGGACGAATTGCGCGACCAGCTGATCGACACGGCGCTCGACCGCGCGTGCCTGCAGGACCCGCTGCCCGACGACGACGCGAGCTTCCACGCGCGCCGTGACGAGGGCCGAAGCCGCCTGAACCTGCTCGCGCAGGAAATCGCGCGGCTGGTCGGGCAGGTCCTGGCCGAATACGCGGGTCTCGTGAAGAAGCTCGCGCAGGCGAAGCCGTTCGCGCAGGCGCATGCGGACCTGCAGCAGCAGCTCGCCGCGCTGGTCGGCAAGCGCTTCGTGATCGATACGCCCTACGCGCAACTCGCGCACTTCCCGCGCTACCTGAAGGGCATCGCGCTGCGGATCGACAAGCTGAAGGCCGATCCGGCGCGCGACGCGAAGCAGTCGGCCGACCTGCTGCCGCTCGCCCAGCAGTACCAGCGCGCGGTGTCGCAGCGCGGCGGCGTCGCCGATCCGCGGCTTGCGGAATTCCGCTGGCTGCTCGAGGAATTGCGGATTTCGCTGTTCGCGCAGGAACTGCGCACGCCGATGCCTGTCTCTGTCAAGCGTCTGCACAAGGTCTGGGAGTCGATGCAGCGCTAGCGCAACATCGGCTTCCCGGGCTCCGCGCCGGCGGCGGGCCCCGGCCGGCCGCGCGGCGCTTGCCGCGCCGCCCGGCCGGGCCGCCGCCGCGTGCGTCGAAGTGGCGCAATGCCGGCCCAGGTCAACCGGCCGGGCCGGTTGAACGTTTTACAATGACGGTTGTTCCACGACGTGAGTCTTCATGCGCACTTTCCTTTCCCTCGGCCGCACGCTCGCGCTGGCCGCCGCCGTGCTGGCGCCCGCCGCCCACGCGAATAACGTGATCATCCTCAATTCGGCCGAAGCGACGCTTTCCCTGATCGACCAGCAGACCCGTCAGGTCGTCGGCACGATGCCGACCGGCAAGGAACCGCACCACCTGATGGCAACGCCCGACAATTCGTCGCTGATCGTTGCAAATTCGGTCTCGAACAGCCTGATGTTCCTCGATCCGAAGACGGGCAAGCTGCAGCGCACCGTCGAAGGGATCGACGATCCTTACCAGCTCGGTTTCTCGCCCGACCGCAAGTGGTTCGCGGCCGCCGGCCTGCGCCTCGACCGCGTCGACATCTACGGCTACGACGGCCGCGACCTGAAGCTCGTGAAGCGCGTGCCGCTCGAAGTCATGCCGAGCCACCTCGCGTTCACGAAGGACAGCAAGACGCTGCTCGTGTCGCTGCAGGTGTCCGGCGAGATCGCGGCGATCGACCTGCCGACGCAGACGGTCAAGTGGAAGATGAAGGTCGGCAAGGTGCCGGCCGGCCTGTGGCTCACGCCGGACGACAAGTACCTGCTCGTCGGGATGACGGGCGCGGATTACGTCGCGGTGGTCGACTGGCGCAACCAGAAGGTCGTCAAGCAGATCTACACCGGCAAGGGCGCGCACAACTTCCGTTCGCTCGCCGACGGCACCCACGTCGCGGTGACGAACCGGGTCGCGAACACGATCAGCATCATCGACGAGAACACGCTCACCAACGTCGGCGACATCACCGGCCTGCTGCCGGGCCCGGACGACATGGAGCTGTCCGCCGACAAGAAGACGCTGTGGGTGACGTTCCGCTTCGCGAAGAAGGTCGGGATCATCGACCTGGCGTCGCGCAAGCTGGTGCAGACGATCGCCGTCGGCCGTTCGCCGCACGGGATCTACTTCTACGACCGCGCGCCGTGGCGCGCCGCGAACGGCGCGTGACGGGCGGGGGAGAACGATGCTGCACCTGATCGATGCGTTCGTATCGGACATCCAGACCTGGCTGTACGTCGACGTCGTGCAGCCGCTCCTCTTCAAGTTCAACCTGATGGACTACGACGAGGACACCTACGACGCGCTGTACTGGGTGATCGTCGGCGCGCTGCAGATGGTCCTGATGTTCGTGCTGCTGCGCCCGCTCGAGGCGCTGCGGCCCGTCGAGCGCTGGACGAACCGCCGTGCCGTGCGGGTCGACGTGATCTACACCGCGATCGCGAAGCTCGGCATCTATTCGCTGTTCTTCTTCTTCGCGCTGCAGCCGCTGTTCGACAACTTCCAGGCGTGGCTGCGCCTGCACGGGGTCGCGAACGTCAACCTCGACTACCTGTGGCCGGGCGTGACCTCGAAGCCGATCGTCGCGTTCGCGATCTATCTCGTCGTGCTCGATTTCGCCGGCTACTGGTATCACCGCTGGCAGCACAAGTTCGGCGTCTGGTGGGAGCTGCACGCCGTGCATCACAGCCAGCGCCAGATGTCGCTGTGGTGCGACGACCGCAACCACGTGCTCGACGACGTGATCCAGTCGTGCTTCTTCGCGGCGATCGCGCTCGTGATCGGCGTGACGCCGTCGCAGTTCGTCGTGCTGACCGCGTTCACCAACTTCATGCAGAGCATTCAGCATACGAATGCGCGCCTGTCGTTCGGCTGGCTCGGCGAGCGCCTGTTCGTGAGCCCGATCTTCCACCGGCGCCACCACGCGGTCGGCTACGGCCACGAAGGCACGAAGTACGGCTGCAACTTCGGCGTGCTGTTCCCGTGGTGGGACATGATGTTCGGCACCGCGTCGTGGAACCGCACGGTCGAGCCGACCGGCATCCGCGACCAGGTCGAGGGCGTGTCCTACGGCGAAGGCTTCTGGGCGCAGCACGGCCTCGCGTTCGTGCGGATCTTCCGGCGCCTGTTCCCCGCCAAGCGCGGTGCGGCGTCGGCCTGATCCAGCCATTCCCACGTTGAGCGGCTCTCCCACGCGGCCCGCATGTGCTTTGGCGCATGCGGGCCGCGTGGTTTATCCTTTCCCCGTTTTTCTCCGTCGATACAGGCTCGCATGAACGACTTGCTGCGTTCCTTCGTCCGGGCATTGGCGAGCGCACTGCATCCGCGCATGCTCTGGCTCACCCTGATGCCGTTTCTCGTCTCGGCCGTCCTGTGGGGCGTCGTGCTGTGGTTCTCGTGGCAGACGCTGCTGGACCTCGCACGCGGCGCCCTCGACGGCTTCGTGCTGACGGCCCTGCTGTACCGCGCGTTCGACGCGATCGGCATGTCGCAGCTGCATGCGGTCGTCGCGCCGTTCGTGGTCGTGTCGCTCGCGATTCCGCTGATCGTGCTGACCGTGCTGTTGCTGATCGCGACGATTTCGATGCCGGTCGTGATCAAGCACCTGTCGAACCGGCAGTTCGCGGCGCTCGAGCCGAAGCGGGGCGGCACCTTCTTCGGCAGCGTGTTCAATTCGCTGTGGGCGGCGCTGGCCGGCGTCGTCGTGCTGGTCGTCACGATCCCGCTGTGGCTGATTCCACCGTTCTTCGCGCTGCTGCCGCCCGTGATCTGGGGCTGGCTCACGTACCGCGTGATGACCTACGACGCACTCGCGCTGCACGCGAGCCGCGACGAGCGCCGGGCGCTCGTGCGCCGGCACCGCTGGCCGCTGATCGGCATCGGCGTCGCGACCGGGCTGCTCGGCACCGTGCCGACCTTCGTGTGGGTATCGTCGGTCTGGATGATGGTGCTGTTCCCGTTCGTCGCGGCGGCCATGATCTGGGTTTACGCTTTCATCCTCGTCTTCTCGGCGCTGTGGTTCGGGCATTATTGCCTGCGCGCGCTGGAGGACCTGCGTGCGAGTTCGCGCGCCACCGCAATCGACATGGGGCAGGCATGAGCATCGGCATCATCATCATCGGCGACGAAATCCTTTCGGGCCGCCGGCAGGACAAGCATCTGGCGAAGGTCATCGAGCTGCTCGGCGCACGCGGCCTCGCGCTCGACTGGGCCGAATACGTCGGCGACGATCCGGCGCGCATCACGGCGACGCTCGCGCGCGCGATCGCGTCGGGCGACATCGTGTTCTCGACGGGCGGGATCGGCGCGACGCCGGACGACCACACGCGCCAGTGCGCGGCCGCCGCGCTCGGCGTGACGCTCGAGCTGCATCCGGAAGCGAAGGTGCTGATTTCGGAGCGGATCCGCGAAACCCACACCGACCCGGCCGCGCCGGTCGATTTCGATTCTCCGGAGAACCAGCACCGCTTCAACATGGGCGTGTTTCCGGTGGGCGCGACGATCATCCCGAACGGCTACAACCGGATTCCCGGTTTCTCGGTCGGCGACCTGCATTTCGTGCCGGGCTTCCCGGTGATGGCGTGGCCGATGATCGAATGGGTGCTCGATACGAAGTACGCGCACCTGCATCACGCGACGCCGCACGCGGAGCGTTCGCTGTACGTGTTCGAGCTGCCGGAATCGACGCTCACGCCGTTGATGGAGCGCATCGAGCGCGATTTCCCGGGCGTGCGCGTGTTCAGCCTGCCGAGCGTGGGTGATGCGGAGCGTGGCGGGATCTTCGCGCGCCGTCACATCGACCTCGGCGTGAAGGGCGAGCCGGAAGCGGTCGCGGCCGCGTACGTGAAGCTGCGCGAAGGTGTGCACCTGCTCGGCGGCGACGTCGTCGAAGCCGAGGCGTCGCGCGCCTGAGCGGCGCGCCAGCCGGCCGCACAAAAACCACGGGCCGCGCAACGCGGCCCGTCATCGGCATGTCATCGCCCGGCTCGACGATGAGGCTGTCGTCACCGGTGGGCGCGGCGCGCCGTCAGGCGCCGATCCACGGCAGTTTCCGGAAGCACCAGCCGTCGACCGTCTTGCGGTGGCCTTCGGCGTCCTTCGCGCCCTCGAAGCCTTCGAGCAGGTCGAACGCCTTCGTGAAGCCGGCCTGCGTGGAGGCGACCGCGGCGAGCTTCGAGCGCGCGGCGCTGCGGCACAGGAACAGGATGGGGGTATCGGCCGGGAGGGCCGCCTTCAGTTCGTTGACGAATTCGGCGTTCGGCACGCCGCCCGGGTAGCGCGTCCATTCGAGGTGCAGGTACTGGCCGTCGCCGACGAGCGGGCGGCCGATCCAGTCGAGTTCGGCGCGGGTGCGCACGTCGACGAGGCGTGCCGACGGATCGAGCTGCAGCAGTTCGAAGGCTTCGGCCGGCAGCAGCGCCCCGGCGTAGTTGAGCGCGCCTTGGGCGCGGCGTTCGTCGGCCTTCGCGTAAAGCTGGTCGAGCGTACTCATGGCAGGGAGTCTCCGTATCGGTCAAACGAGCATTCTAGCGCGGCGTCGCGGCACGGATGGCCGCGTGCGGTGCGGTGCACGCGCGGCCCACGCGTTCACCAAAAAAGTGCAGAATGGCACGCATGCACCAGAATGATTCCTTGGCTGCGACGGGCCGCCGGAATTGCACCATCGCAGTGCTTTCGGCGAGCGACCGGTGCGGCGCAAGGCCCCGGAATCGCGCAGCCCGGCCCTGTCGTGGCGAGCCCCGGCGCGATTTGCGCCCGTCGTTCGCAAAGGTGGCACGGAAGCTGCTATATAGAATTCGGTCGAATCGGGGCGCGCTGCGCCAAAGCAAGACCCCGGTCAGCTCGATAAACGAGGCGGTTCCCAGTCCGCCGGAATTGTTCTAATCAGGAGAAGAGGTTATGAGTAAAACCGTCGCCGACGTCATGCAGCTCGTGAAGGACGAGGACGTCAAGTTTGTCGATTTCCGCTTCACGGATACGCGCGGCAAGGAGCAGCACGTGTCGGTGCCGGTTTCGGCGTTTGACGAAGACAAGTTCGAAAGCGGCCATGCATTCGACGGCTCGTCGATCGCCGGCTGGAAGGGCATCGAGGCGTCGGACATGCTGCTCATGCCGGACCCGAGCGCCGCTTTCGTCGACCCGTTCTATGAAGAGTCGACCCTCGTGCTGACCTGCGACGTGGTCGAGCCGGCCGACGGCAAGGGCTACGAGCGCGATCCGCGTTCGCTCGCGAAGCGCGGCGAAGCGTACCTGAAGAGCACGGGCATCGGCGACA
>Ga0209147_100197_pt1 | contig 67881 bp, 65 predicted proteins | sample AraplaCol_mLB_r2_FD_184278 | JGI IMG/M metagenome (GOLD analysis project Ga0209147, IMG submission 184278) | Arabidopsis root microbial communities from North Carolina, USA - plate scrape CL_Col_mLB_r2 (SPAdes) (version 2) | ecosystem: Host-associated > Plants > Roots > Endosphere | place: USA...
ATACTTTGTCACAGGGCTTCAACCTTAGGATCTCTCCACCAGTTGCCTGTCAGCTACGAGGCGACTTGGCTCTTACCTCGGTTGGACTTTCACCAACTAGCAATTAACGGCTTGCTGGGCGCGCTGGCCGCTAAAAGCATGTTCCTCCTTTTCCGTTCCCGGCTTGGTCAAGATCCCAAATGCCTTCGCTTATTTCTCCTTTTTCCTCGGCCAGTTTTGTGTGAGCCTCCTGCCGTTTTTGTGGGCTTCTCCTTGAAGCCATTTCGAATTATCGTGTGCTTACAAATCGTATTCGAAGACAAGTGGCAGTTTGGGAACATGGGCTATCGTTCCAAACTGCCACTTTTTTATCCTATTGATCTCCATTCGTTTGCACGCCTTTTCGATAATCAGATTTGACCATTTCATTTTTCCATAACCTTATAAAAACCTAGATTAAATCTCCAAATCCCATTTACAAAAAAGCGTTTTTCCTGATTCGAATTCAATATGTAGATGTGGATATAAGCTACCTAAACTAACGGTGAATGATTTTGTAATGCTCAAAACGAAATTAAAAACGCACTTTTCCCCTCAGTTGAATGGAATCAAATATTTGATAAGAGACATAATATGCGTATTCTAAATGTAGGGAGATCGCTATGAAAAAATTTCTACCGTGGTTCTTTGTATTTTCGCTTTTTGCCAATGTTGATTTTCATGATTTTAATGTGGTAGCAGCACAAAGCACACCACTTCCATCACCGGGAATGATAGTGGATAAACACAACACCGCTTTGGTAATCACAGATCCGCAAAATGACTTTTTAAGTCCCAAAGGCGTTGCATGGGATTTAGTTAAAGAAAGCGTTGCTAGAAATCATACGATTGAGAACATCGAATTGTTATTAAAAACAGCAAAAGAAAATAAATTTAAAGTATTTGTGTCTCCTCATTACTATTATCCCTATGACCAAAAATGGTTGTTTGGGGGAGCGATGGAACATGCGATGCACGATCTCAACATGTATCAACGAAAATCCCCATTATCACTTGAAGGATTTAAAGGTTCTGGTGCCGACTTTCTGAATAGATTTAAGTCCTATATTGAAGATGGACAAACCGTAATAACAAGTCCGCATAAAATTTACGGACCAGAAGCCAATGACTTAGCTTTACAACTGCGAAAACAAGGTATTACCCGCGTGATTCTCGCAGGCATGTCTGGGAACCTGTGCGTCGAATCTCATATGCGTGAACTCATTGAACAGGGATTTGAAGTGGCAGTAGTTCATGATGCCACTGCTTCCTCAATAACAAAAGACTTGGACGGTGATAAAGCAGCAAAAATAAATTTTCGCATGATAGCTAGTGCTTCATGGTCTACAAATGAGGCTATAAATAAAATGAAATCTGCTCATAGATGAAAGCCTCATTTGGTAGGTTTTATTTGATTGGTGAGAAATTGTAGATTACTCGTAAAGTAGCTGACAGTCATTTGGATCATAAAAAAAACAGAGGGTGCGGCAATCATGCCTCCCTCTGTTGCATTTTTACTGTGTAATTTGTACAAAACGACCATCACGTCTTACCCGACCGGCCAAGAGCCAGCTGATGGCCTCGACCAAGAGTCCGTGCTCGACCTGATGAATGCGGGCTGCGAGCGTATCGGCCGTGTCGCCTTCCTCCACAGGTACGGGAAGCTGGGCGATAATCGGACCGGTGTCGAGTCCGGCGTCTACGAAATGAACGGTTACCCCTGTTACTTTTACCCCGTAGGCGAGTGCCTGACCAACGGCGTCCTTGCCTGGGAAAGCGGGTAAAAGCGATGGGTGCAAATTGATGATGCTGCCTTCATACTCCTTGAGCAGCGTCTCGCCGATCAGACGCATGTAGCCGGCCAAAACAACCAGGGTGATGTCGCGTTTTTGCAGTTCTGCCACGATTTCGGCTTCGAAAACGGCTTTCCCCGCATAGGCTTTGGGGTCGAAGACGAAGGTTTCTACACCCAGTCTTGCCGCACGCTCCAATACCTTGGCACCCGGCTTGTCGCAGACGAGGAGGGCAATTTCAACTCCGCTCAGCCTTCCAGCCTGTACGGCCTGCACGATTGCCTCGAAGTTAGAACCGCTGCCCGAGGCAAAAATGGCTACTCTCCTCACCACTCCACCCCGTTGTACACGACTTTCCGCTCACCTGCCGCGATATGTCCGATCCGGTATGGTTGCTCCCCCAATTGCCGCAGATGCTCCATCACGTCGTCCGCATCCTCCGCCTTGACGACGAGCATCATGCCGATCCCCATGTTGAAGGTTTTGTACATATCGGGATAAGAGATGTTGCCCGCCTCCTGGACGAGTTGGAAAATCGGCAGGACAGGCCAGGAGCCGACTTCGATCACCGCTTGCGTACCTTCAGGAAGGACGCGCGGAATGTTCTCGGTAAAGCCTCCTCCGGTGATGTGGGCCAAGGCCTTGACCGGATGCTTTTCCAGAACGGAAAGAACTTGCTTCACGTAGATGCGAGTAGGGGTCAGCAGTTCTTCTCCCAGCTTTTTGCCAAGAACGTCTACATGCGCATGCAAAGACATGCCTTTATCAGCAAGCAATACTTTGCGCACGAGCGAGAAACCGTTGCTATGCACGCCGCTGGATGCAAGCCCGATCAGCACATCGCCGGCCGCGACGCCAGCTCCTGTAATCATCTTGGGCTCGTCGACGACACCGACTGTAAAGCCTGCGATATCGTACTCGCCTTCCGCGTACATGCCAGGCATCTCGGCTGTCTCTCCGCCGATCAGGGAGCAGCCTGCCTGAGAGCAGCCTTCAGCGATTCCCTTGACGATGGCTTCGATTTTTTCCGGGATAACTTTGTCTACCGCCAGATAATCGAGGAAAAAGAGCGGCTCCGCACCTTGCACGACGACGTCATTGACACACATCGCCACAGCGTCGATGCCGATCGTGTCATGCTTTTCCATCGCGAAAGCCAGCTTCAGCTTGGTTCCGACTCCATCTGTCCCCGAAACCAGCACAGGCTTTTCGTATTTCTTCGTATCCAAGCGAAATAATGCGCCGAATCCCCCCAGATCGGTCATTACTTCTGGGCGAAACGTCCGCTTGACGTGCTTTTTCATCCGTTCGACTGCTTCGTTTCCCGCGTCGATGTCTACCCCTGCTTGCTTATATGCTTCACTCATCGTTTCTCCCCCTAAGAGGTGTTTCTTTCTGATCGCAATTCCTGACTAGCACTTGAGAGCAGGCAAAGCCTCTTCGAAATGGATTTCCGTCGGATACTGACCGGTAAAGCATGCGAGGCAATGTCCGTTGTTGGGAGCCGTATCCTTGCGCCCGATGGCAGCCAGCATCCCCTCTACCGACAAGAATGAAAGACTGTCGGCTTCGATGATCTGACGGATTTCCTCCACCGATTTGGTCGCCGCGATCAGCTCGTCGCGGGTCGAGGTATCGATTCCATAGAAGCAGGGATTCATGACTGGCGGCGAACTGATCTGCACATGCACTTCTTTGGCACCTGCTTCGCGCAGCATGCGCACGATCCGGTTGCTCGTCGTGCCGCGAACGATGGAATCGTCGATCATGACCACACGCTTGCCTTCCACCACTTTGCGCACGGCTGACAGCTTCAGGTATACAGCGCGCTCACGCAGCTCCTGGCTCGGCTGGATAAAGGTGCGTCCAACGTAGCGATTTTTGATTAAGCCGATCTCATATGGGATCCCAGTCGCTTCCGCGTATCCGATCGCCGCAGAGATACTGGAGTCGGGAACCCCAGTCACTACATCCGCTTCTACAGGAGATTCCAGCGCCAGTTGCTTGCCCAGACGTTTGCGTGCCATATGCACGTTGATACCGTCGATGTCGCTGTCTGGACGCGCGAAGTAAATATATTCAAACGTGCAGATCGAACGTTGTGTATGCGGGGTAAACTTGGTTTCGGTCATGCCGTTTTCATCAATGATGATCAGTTCGCCCGGTTGCACGTCACGCCAGTACTCCGCGCCGATGATGTCAAAGGCGCAGGTCTCCGAAGCGACGCAGATCGCATCGCCCAGACGGCCCAGCGACAAGGGACGCAGTCCATTGGGATCAAGCGCGATGATGAGCTGATGATTATTCATGACGACGAGGGCATAAGCACCCTTGATATGCTGCAGCGCATCCTTCACCGCACCAGGCAGATCGGTGCTTTCGGAACGGGCGATCAGGTGTGCAATGACTTCCGTGTCGCTAGTAGTTTGAAAAATGGAGCCCTTAGCCTCCAGTTCCTTGCGCAGAACGGATGCATTGACCAGATTTCCGTTGTGGGCCACTGCCATACTGCCCTGTGCATAACGGAAAAAGAGAGGTTGAGCATTTTCGATCTTGCTGGAGCCGGCTGTAGTATAACGGGTGTGGCCGATGGCGATATGACCGCGGAATTTTTCCAGATCTCCTTTGCCAAACGCTTCCGAGACCAATCCCATCCCGCGATGCTTATACCATTTCTCGCCGTCGGAGGCGCAGATTCCTGCGCTCTCCTGACCGCGATGTTGCAGGGCGTGGAGCCCTAGATAAGTCAATTGAGACGCTTCCTTGTGGTTGTAGATGCCAAAGACGCCGCATTCTTCATTCAGTTTGTCCCAGATCAACTTATCAAACATGGAATCGCATCCTTCCAGGCTGCTTTCACCTCTTGAATCGAAGCACGGATGGCTTCTGTTCCATTCACTTTCACCACGAGGCTGTCGCCTCCGGTTTTTCCGATTACTTGTGCAGGTACTCCATGTTCCTGAGCCAGCGCCAACACTGCCGCTGCCTGCTCCTGCGTAGTGCTGAGCAGAATGCGGGACTGTGATTCGCTGAACAACAGAACATCCGAACGCAGGGAAGATTCCAGTGCTACCTGCGCGCCAAACTCTTTGCCAAAGCAGGACTCTGCCAAGGCTGCACCCAGACCACCCTCTGACAGGTCGTGCGCAGATTTGACCAGGCCTTTGCGGATCGCAGCCAGAGCCAACTTTTGAACAGCTGCTTCTTTGGTCAGATCAATTTGCGGCGGACGACCGGAGATGGAGCCGGTAACGAGCTTTTGATACTCGCTGCCGCCCAATTCTGCAAAAGTCTCGCCCAGCAAAATGATCGCGTCACCTTCGTGCTTGAAGTCTTGCGTTGTAATATGGTCTACATCGGTGATCAAACCTACCATACCGACAGTCGGAGTCGGGTAGATCGGTTCGCCGCTGCGTTCATTGTAGAAAGAGACGTTTCCTCCGATAACCGGCGAGTCCAGAGCTACACATGCTTCGCTCATTCCTTCGCAGGCTTTTTCGAACTGCCAGAACACTTCAGGCTTCTCTGGGCTGCCGAAGTTGAGGCAGTCAGTGATCGCCAACGGCTCTGCACCGGAGCAGACGACATTGCGCGCAGACTCGGCTACAGCAATCGCTCCGCCTACTTTCGGATCGAGATAGACGTAGCGTCCGTTGCAATCCGTGCTCATAGCCAAAGCCTTGCGTGTGCCGCGCACCATGACGACAGCAGCGTCAGAGCCCGGCTTTACAGCGGTGTTGGCACGGACGATATGGTCGTACTGCTCATATACCCATGCTTTGCTGGCGACAGTCGGCTGTGCCAGGATGTTTTTCAGCGTTTCATTCAGGTCAGCAGGCTCCGGAATCGCAGCCAGCACATCTACCTGTGCATTTGTTTCGTAATAAGCCGGAACAGCGGATGGTCGATGGTAGACAGGTGCATCTTCTGCCAAGCTGTCTACAGGCACTTCCGCCACGACTTCCCCTTTGTGAAGCAGGCGCAGCATGCTGTTATCGGTTACTTTGCCCACCACCGCAGAAGCCAAGCCCCATTTGTCAAAAATCGCTATGGCTTCAGCTTCCTTGCCGCTTTCGACCACGACGAGCATGCGCTCCTGGGATTCGGAGAGCATCATCTCGTAGGCGGACATGCCGGCTTCACGTTGCGGCACCAGGTCGAGGTTCATCTCGATTCCGTTCCCCGCTTTGGATGCCATCTCGGAGCTGGAGCTGGTCAAGCCAGCCGCGCCCATGTCCTGAATTCCTACGACAATCCCTGTATCAATCAGCTCCAGGCATGCTTCCAGGAGCAGCTTTTCCATGAATGGATCGCCCACTTGTACAGCTGGACGTTTTTTCTCGGAGTCTTCATTCAGTTCTTCCGACGCGAAAGTAGCGCCGTGAATTCCATCACGACCAGTGCTGGCTCCCACGTAGATGACCGGGTTGCCGATACCGGAGGCGACACCCTTTTGGATTTTTTCATGGTCGATCAGACCGACACACATGGCATTGACCAGAGGATTTCCCTCATAAGTCGGATCGAAGTTGACCTCTCCCCCGACTGTCGGAATCCCGATGCAGTTGCCGTAGCCAGCGATTCCTTCTACGACATGCTCGAACAGATACTTCACGCGTGGGTTGGTCAATTCACCGAAACGAAGGGAATTGAGAACCGCGATCGGACGGGCACCCATCGAGAATACGTCGCGGATGATCCCGCCTACGCCCGTAGCCGCGCCTTGATACGGTTCAATCGCGGATGGGTGGTTATGGCTTTCGATCTTAAAGACAACGGCTTGGTTGTCGCCAATGTCTACAATCCCCGCCCCTTCGCCTGGACCTTGCAAAACGCGAGGTCCTTTTGTTGGAAAGCGGCGCAGGACAGGCTTGGAGTTTTTATAGGAGCAATGCTCGGACCACATGACGCTGTAGAGTCCGGTCTCTGTCCAGTTCGGTTTGCGTCCGATGATGTCGACCACACGCTGGTACTCATCATCTGTCAGGCCGATTTCGCGATACAGCTTCTGCTCGGCAATTTGTTCGGCTGTCGGTTCATTATGCGTGAGTTGTGGCACGGTTCCGTTCCCTCCAAGTCTTCAGGATTGAAGTAAACATGCGGCGTCCGTCATCGGATGTCATCCAGGTATGGACAGCGCGCTCAGGGTGTGGCATCATGCCAAGCACGTTGCCTTTTTCATTGACGATCCCGGCAATATCTTCAAGCGAGCCGTTGGGGTTCTCCCCGTGATAGCGGAACACGATCTGATTGCCCCTTCTCAGCTTGGCAAGCGTTTCTTCGTCACAATAGTAGTTGCCTTCTCCATGCGCGATCGGGATGTGAATGACCTCTCCCTCCATATAATCGCCGGTAAAAGCCGTATCGTTGTTCTCTACGCGCAAAGCAGACAGCTTGCAGCGGAATTTCAGAGAGCGGTTGCGCAGCAATACTCCTGGGAGCAATCCAGATTCGGTGAGGATTTGAAAACCGTTGCAAATCCCCATAACCAGCTTGCCCTCCTCGGCCGCCTTCACCACTTGCTCCATGACGGGCGAGAATTGGGCGACAGCGCCGCAGCGCAAGTAGTCTCCGTAAGAAAAGCCACCTGGCAAAAGAATCACGTCATACGCGGAAAGATCGGTATCGGAGTGCCAGACGTAATCCACCGGCACACCCATGACGTCTTCCACCGCGTTGTACAAATCGATGTCGGCATTGGAGCCGGGAAAAACAATAACGGCTACTCGCATCACTCAGCCCTCCACGATCTCAAAGCGATAGTCTTCAACCACCGTATTGGCCAACAGCTTTTCACACATTTCACGGACGCGCTCTTCTGCCTGTGCACGATCATTTGTTCCAAGCTCCAGCTCCATGTATTTGCCGATGCGCACGTTTGCCACCTCGTCAAAGCCCAAGGTGTTCAACGCTCCTTTTACCGCATTCCCCTGCGGGTCCAACACACTTTCACGCAATGTCACATACACAACTGCCTTAAACATGGATATCTCCTCCCAATCTTCTCAGCATTTCCTGATACGCTTCCTCCACATTTCCCATATCGCGGCGAAAACGGTCTTTATCTAGCTTTTCGTTTGTTTCTGAATCCCAGAACCGGCATGTATCCGGCGATATTTCATCGGCGAGGAGAATCTCTCCCTCCGGCGTTCTTCCAAATTCCAATTTAAAGTCAACCAATGTAATGTTGCGTTCGCGCAAATAGGGGCGCAAGACTTCATTTACTTCCAGGCCCATGCGCTCCAATGTCGCCTGATCCTCTTCGCTCGCAATCCCCAGAACCTTAATGTGGGAAGCATTGACCAATGGATCTCCCAAAGCGTCATCCTTGTAGTAGAATTCGACGACAGGTTGTGGCAAGACGGTGCCTTCTGCCAACCCCAAACGCTTCGCCAGCGAACCGGCAGCGATATTGCGAACGACGACCTCCAGCGGAATGATCTCAACCTGACGAACCAATTGCTCAGTCGCAGACAGCAGGCGGATAAAATGATTGTCGATGCCGCGCTCTTTAAGCATGGTGAAAAAGATGGCGGTAATCCGGTTGTTCAACTCGCCTTTTCCCGTGATTTGCGCCCGCTTTTCTCCATTGAACGCCGTAGCATCGTCCTTGTACGCTACCCAGTATTGGCCCGGTACAGAAGTCCGATAAATACACTTTGCCTTTCCTTCGTACAGTTGTTCTTGTTTTTCCACCACAGGAGCCACCTTCCCAGATAAAAGGGTTGTGTTTCGATTAATATACGAACGATTCAAATTCATTAAACCATAAACATACGCATTTTTCAACGAAAACTACTGAAAACTACTTCGACAAACGTTCGTGATTTACTGGATATTAACCTGAAATCTACTGATAACATTCGTAAATATAGCGAATTCTCTCTCCGACACCTACTCTGCGCCGCTCTTTTCCTGTCTTGTGATAAACTAAGGAGGTAAACCTACTAGGGAAAGAAGGAATCCAGATGTTGTCTTTCGAGGTCTCCTTTCCAACGCAGATCTTTTTTGGCATGGGAGAAATTAATCAGTTGGGGGAAAGGGCACAAACCCTTGGCAAAAAGGCCTTGCTCGTCACCGGTGGCCAATCTGCCAAACGCACTGGTCTTTTGGCCCGCGTCCAGACTCTCTTGGAAGAAGCGAATATCGAGGCAATTCTTTTTGATAAGGTGGAACCCAATCCGCGTACAGCGACTGTAGATGCCGGGGCTGCATTGGCGCGTGAACAAGGCTGTGATTTTGTCCTAGCGGTGGGAGGAGGCTCCGTCATGGATGCCTCCAAGGCCATCGCTGCTGCTGCGAAATCCGGTCGCCCGGTCTACGACTACATGCGCGGCAATCCGAGCGGGTCCTCCAAAGAACTCGTTCCTGTCGTGGACGCCTTGCCGATTTTGACCATCCCGACGGTGGCGGCGACCGGATCGGAAGCCAACTCCGTCACTGTGCTGACGCATTGGGAAACGCATGAAAAGTCTTCATTCAACGGCCCGGCCCTGTATCCGAAAATCGCGATCCTGGACCCGTCGCTTACGTTTACTGTTCCAGCTCGAGTCACGGCAGAAGCAAGTGCAGACATTTTTTCCCATATCTTCGAAAGCTACCTGATCAGCGCTGATGGAACTCATGTGCAGGACGGCATCTCCGAAAATCTGATTCGCCTGGTCGTGGAGCATTCCGTCAGAGCGATCCAGCAGCCCGATGACGTGGAAGCTCGCGGGACACTCCTGTGGGCAAGCACACTCGGGATCAGTCCGTTTGCCCTTGCTGGACGCGGACTTCGGGTCGGCATGCCTTTGCACGCCATCGAACATCCGTTGAGTGGCTTTTACGACATGGCCCATGGACGCGGACTGGCGATTCTATCCCTTCCGTATTTTGAACAAGTGATTTTGCCGGATCGTCCGGATCGGCTGGCTCGCATGGGACGCAACTGCTTCGGCATCACGGAAGCGGACGACCATGCTTGCGCCCGTGCTACAATTGAAGCTGTACGACAATGGTACGAACGCATGGGAATTACCGAGCGCCTGTCTGATTTTGGCGTGACACCTGACGCACTCCCCCGCTTGGCAGAGGATGCAGTGCATATCGGCGGACGAGGGTTCGGCTACCTGCCAAGCTCCCGCCACCTGAATGCCGAAGAGATTGTAGCGATTTACAAGGCTTGCCTATAACAAGCTCGCATCTTGACTCTGGCATCATTTGGGCGAGTTGTGCCATAATAGAAATTAGTAAAATATTTTTTATCTAAGGGGTTGTCTAGCTATGGCAGATCCACGGATTAACGAACTTGCGAGCCGACTCATTCGGTACTCGCTGAACCTGCAAAAAGGAGAAAAGCTACTGATCGAAAACACGGGACTTCAGCCGGAGATGGTACGTGCGCTGGTCCGCGAAGCTTTTGCTGTCGGAGCACTCCCTCTGGTAACGCTCAAGGATCAGGAAGTGCTGCGTTCTTTATATGAAGGAACAAGTGAAGAACATATGGCCTTGATGGCGAAATACGAATACGAGCGGATGAAAGATATGGACGCCTACATCGCGATCCGCGCGTACGAAAATATCAACGAACTGTCTGATGTGCCCGAAGACAAGATGGGTATCTACGCCCGCGTTCTCTATCAAAAGGTACATACAAATGAACGCGTTGCCAACAAACGTTGGGTGGTCCTTCGCTATCCGAACAAGTCAATGGCGCAGCTGTCCAACATGAGCCTGGAGCGCTTTGAAAACTTCTACTTCGACGTCTGCAATCTGGACTACGCCAAAATGTCTCGTGCGATGACACCGCTCAAGGAACTGATGGACCGCACCGATCGCGTTCGCATCGTCGGGCCCAAAACAGATCTGCGTTTTTCCATCAAAGGAATCGGCGCCATCAAATGCGACGGCAAACGGAATATCCCGGACGGCGAAGTGTACACAGCTCCTGTGCGTGATTCCGTCGAAGGAACGATCTTCTATAACGCTGCGACCAACTATAACGGCACCACCTTCACCGACGTGCAATTTACGTTTAAAGAAGGAAAGATCGTCGAAGCGACCAGCTCCAACACCAAGGCGCTGAACGACATCCTGGATACGGATGAAGGCTCGCGCTACATCGGCGAATTCGCGATCGGCTTCAATCCACATATCCTGCACCCGATGCTGGATATCTTGTTCGACGAGAAGATTGCCGGCAGCTTCCACTTTACGCCAGGTAACGCGTACAATGTGGCGGACAACGGCAACCGTTCCTCCGTCCACTGGGATTTGGTGCAAATCCAGCGCCCTGAGTACGGCGGCGGCGAAATCTGGTTCGACGACGTGCTGATCCGCAAAGACGGACGGTTTGTCCTGCCGGAGCTGGAAGGGTTGAACCCGGAGAATCTCGTTTAATTCCAGAGATCATCAGATAAAAATGTAGATAGAGCCGCCTCTTCTTAGAGTGCGGCTCTATGTTTTAGGTTCAGATACTAAGATAAGACTCTATAGAATTTTTCATATGATTAACGAGCGCTATTACCTCGCTGTCCAGTCCCTCCCACTTATCAACATATTCTCCGCGATAAGCTTTTCTTGCTAAGTTGAGTAAAGTCGCATGCTCTGTAGGCAACTGAGGTATAGCCCATTCAGCAGCTGCATCTTTTGATTCGATTTCACCAACAGCCACTGTCAGCCACATCCGTGCAAGGGTTAACATTACGTTTCGTTCGTCGCCCTTGATGCCCTCCATTAATCCTGGCAAAGATTCCATAATCGCCCTTCGAATATCTGCCATTGGCACTGGATCAAGTATATCGGAAGCATCAGAACCAAACAGAGGAACGCTATTCTTTATCACTTTTGCTAAAACAATAGCCAAATCAGGGTCATAAGTTGGTTCCTGAATTTTTCCATTCTCAAACTCATCCCTGAGCCACTCACCATAGATATATTCATTTTTTGGCGGAAATCGCCAAGGGACAACATCCCCATGGTTTATTACCGTGACTTCAAGTGGTCGCACAGAATCTGAATTTCCTATCTTTCCGGATATATGCATGAGTCTGTCTGTTAGTTTTCTGCGAATTCCTTCAGTCAAACCTTGATTTACAACCACTAGGACATCTACATCACTATTAATGCGTAAGCCACTAGTTACTGCAGAACCATATAGGTATACCCCGACTATTGCACTGCCAAGCAACTCCTCTACAACTTTACATGCTTGGATCGCTTCTTTCGGTATTTTTTCGTTATTCAAGTCACTCACCAACCACAAGCTCCTCTTGTCTAAAATGTAATGTAAAAGCCTTCTTGAATGATCACGCAGGGGAGAATATGGCATTCCTGCATGACTCAAGCACGATTTGTGGAGAAAAGAGCTATTCTATTTTGCTTTCTTTTACCGTACCATCTCGCATCACGCGGTACTCTACCCGCTCCCCTTTTTCATTTTTGCTGTAATAAGTAAAGCCCTGCACTTTTTCCTTTTCATCGAACTCGACAAATAGTTGTGATTTCAGGGACCCGTCCTCCAATCCCTGCATGTCGACATCATCCAAATTATTCGGCGCAGTAAATGTGTAGCCTTGCTTTTTCCCAAAATCATACCGCCACATCTTGGTATCATCCATGGCGCTTGTTACCTCGGCATCATTTTCGATCTCGAGCAGTTTTTTTACTTCCTCTTTGGTCATTCCTTGCTTTAATTTTTCTTTTACAACGACAGCATTCAGATCGACGCTTATTTCCTGCTTTTCAGTTGGAGTCGGAGCAGGTGTTGTTATCGGCGCTGGTGCTGGCTCTGGTTCATTGCTACAGCCGCTAAGTAATAAAGACCCACATATGAGCAACATACTTGTAATCGTTCCAAATTTCAGCATGCATCGTTTCTCCTCTCTTCTATGTAATCCCCGTTTGTATTGACGTCTCCATTTGGAAATATGTTACATTTTACACTTGGCAACGCGTATAGAGTGGCGGACAACGGTAACCGTTCCTCCGTCCACTGGGAACGGGTACAAATCCAACGCCATGGCATGAGGATGAAGGACGCCGCATGAAATGAAGCAAAAATCACCCCTGACGGCGCCCAGCTTGTCCAGGTATCGGGGAGGATAGCGAAGTAAATTGGTTCATTCAACAGTACATCTCTCGATTGAAAAACGTCTTCTCTTGCTGCTTGTCATCGAAGATCCGCACAAAATAATCAGTGACAGTGCCAATGCCGCGGCTCTCTCGATCTTTCGTTTCCTTCTTTATACGCATTTGCGCAATTCATAAGAAATATGAACCGCGAAGCTATGATATTCTGCAATTACACCTTTTGCTGAGTACACTAAGCTGCAGGCACGAGCATTGTATCAAACATACAGAAATATTCCTTGTACGTATTTTAATCACGGAAAACAAAAGAAAATGTAAGGGGAGAATGTATCATGAGAAAAACCCGTATCACTTTCTGGATATTCACCATTCTATTCTCGCTGGCGATGTTATTACCAGCTATTTCAGCCGTTCTGGGAGAGAAGGAAACAGTGGAGTTCATAACGGAGCACTTCGGGTACCCGGCCTATTTCGTCTTTTACAGTGGAATCGTTAAAGTACTCGGCATTGCGGCGATCCTGATACCCGGCTACCCCCGAGTGAAAGAATGGGCTTACGCGGGATTGGCGTTTGATTTGATCAGCCTCGTTTATTCGAGCATTGCCGTCGGCGATTCAATTATTGGGGGCTGGCCGATGCTCATATACTTCCTGCTGTTGGCCGGATCTTATGTGTATTATCACAAAATGAATGCTTCCGTCAGTACAGCCGCCACTGACACCATGTCACCAAAGCTGCAACAGGTAGCGCAGGAACCCTAAAAAAGTTGATGTCCCGGGAGATGTTTGCCGGGACATCCTTTATTATTTGAAGCAGAAAGCTCTACTCCGTTTGCAAATAATACTGGATCAGCCCATCCATCACATCATCCAGCTTGCGAAACTCGAAGCCCGTCGCCGCCGCCTTACTCACATCAGGAGACAAGGATGCCTCGAAGTTATACGGGGAGGTCGATTCCTTCTCCGTCGATTCCTTCTCCGTCGATGCAACAATGATTGCTTCTGTTTTTGCGGCCTGTGCGATGCGATCGAGCAATTCCTGTAGCGAGAGATCCCCTGCTGAGCCAGGATTGTAGGGACCTTGCAGCCCTTGTTCAGCGGCGAACTGGATAAATCGGGCAGCATCCTCGGAGTCGATGTAGCCAAGTCTGCTTTCGGGATTATCGATTCCGATCGGTTGCCCCGTCTTCACTCGATCCACATGGAATTGCAAACGCCCTGTATAGTCGTCTTCCCCAATCACCAGAGGAAAGCGAAATGCCGTGGCGAGTACATTTCCTGTCTGGAACAGGACGGCTTCAGCCTGTCTTTTCGCCTCTTTGTACCCCGGTACTCCTATGTATTCTCTGCGGGATTTCAACTCGATTGGATAGGTATAAGGATCGTATTCGGTTTCTTGTTTGGATGCGCCAAAATCATAGACGGACATGGTAGACGTGAACAAATAATGACCGATTCTGCCTTCCAGAACCTCAAGAGCGTCCTTTACTTCGAGAGGAGAATAGCACGATTGATCGAATACACAGTCATAAAAGGTGTCTGTGCCGCCAAAGGCATCCTCCAGTGTCTTCCTATCCTCCCTGTCAATGATCAGGCGCTGCACACTATCGCCAAACGGATCTGGCGTTTTTCCCCTCGTCGCTATTGTTACATCCCAGCCGCTGTCCACGAGATTCCGTACCAAACGCTTGCCAAAAAACTGAGTCCCGCCAATCACCAATGCTTTTTTCATGATGATCCCTCTTTCGATAAGAATTTTTTTATCGATCTCTGATCATCATAATGTATATTGTTTCACAATTCAATCTATTCAATTGAAAATTATCATTCTGGTTCAGTTACCCATTTTTGTGTTCCTTTTTAGGAGACTTGAAAAGATTCATCAGTTTCGTATTGCGTTCATTATCTAAAAAAGTTTGGTCAATCACTTGGGTTAGATCGGTTGAGTTTACAACGGAACGGATCGAAGCAGACAGGATCTCAGACGGCTTTACCCTGGACCAATCCATTTGATAACCCGAGCGTAGAGCTAACGATCGTATAAACTCCCGTTGAGCACGTCCGTTTCCATCACGGAAAGGATGAAGGACGTTAAGCTCAGCCATATAATGTGCCAATCTCGCAGGCAGTTGTTCCCTGCTCAACCCCACCAAATGATTTTCTTCCTTTAATTCCTGAAATAATCTGTCTGCTTCTGGCTTTATATATTCAACACTTGCAAAACGAAATGATCCTTTGGCAATATCCTCATCACGCAACTGCCCTGCAAAAGGGTAGATATCAGAAAATAAATGACGATGGATGAGGCATAAGTGTGCGAAATCAAATTGGCCACGCATGGGGGATAACTCAAGCTCAATTCCCCTTTGATACGTGACCATTCTTTCAAATGCCTCCAGTTGCTTTGGTTCCCGGAGGTCAGCAAAATTAATCAAGACGTCAGTACCTGGATAACAGTGTTTGGATTGATCATTACCGTACATGGAGTGATGCTTCCTTCGCCCTCTGCAAAAATTCCGCTTGAGATATATCACCCATCATACGGGACAGAACAAGAGAAGCCTCTTGGTCGGTTACATGCAAACCTTCTACTTGAAGCGATGCCTTTGTACTCCTCATGGCGCGGATGAGATCGGCTTCCAATTCTTTCATCGACGCACTCTTCCTTTCCACTAAAATACCTTCTAGCAATTGATTGTATGTTTGATCTGCCAATTTCATACCTATCATTCTCCCCCATATGAAGAGTTCTTAATCGGTGATCCATAGATTCACTTCCACAAAAGAACACGAAACCCTTTTATATCATTCTCTGCTTTCATTTCTGTTGGAGAGTTAGTTGCGGTAGAGCTGATGGGGTTGCAAATAAGAAACCTGACGCCATAATGCGTCAGGCCTTCTCACCTTTTTCAGTGAACAGATGATTCAGCTTTTGATAGGTCGGAGGAAACTCCGCCTGATAACGAAGGTAAGTAGGGATTGGGTAACGAACGCCGCCTTTTTGTGTACCTGCCAGACCTTCTACCAGTTCCTCGGCATCCCGATAGTGAAAGCTGAACGCCATCTCATGATCTTGCGTCTGGGCGAACAGTCTGTCTCCATAACAGGGCACGATGACCTGTGGCTCGCCGGTCTGCAACGGCTTGATCGCAATATCCGCACAGTCGGCACGGCTGGAGAACGTCGATGGAATAGAACCGCCCCGCTTGTACAGCATCCCCGCCACGAGACGCATCACCTGTGCTGAATTACCGTAGATTACGACTACATCCGGCTCAACGGTTGCACGATCCAGTGGGTAGGAGACGTAATACCCACTTTCCTCTGCAGATAGCTTCGGAACATCCTGCTCGCTTACGGCCCCTGCTTCCAGACTGTCGGTGTACATGCCGCAAGCCAGATTTCCCTCTGTGTAAAAGGGAAGCTGTGGCTCATAGCCAAACGCCACTTGTGCGATGGGACAGGAGAGATCAGCGCCATTCATTGCGACACTCCAGCCGTAGCGCCGGGAAAATCCGACCGCCTGGCAAATCGTAATCTGGTAGCCGAAATCGCGCATGGGACGCTTCGTCTTTTCCGGCAGGTCGGATTCTGCTTTCACGATCTTGATTCCGACAGGGAATGTATCAGTGCGGATATACGTCTGTAGGGCCTGGTTGAGTTCCTTCGTGTTCATCTTCCATCCTCCCCCTTTTTGCATAGAAAAACTTATACAACAAGTCTAACAACTTTTTTCGGAAAATTCTATTTTCCATTTACGTGAGAAAATATTGCTTGGTGGTTATCTGACTGGAGTGGAGCAGAGGAAAAAGGGGAGAACGCTCCAGGATCGTTGGGATCTTCGCTGGGGGTCATCCCTGCCCGGCTCCACTCCAAAGGCGGAACCGCGGCCAAATACAGCCCACTTTCGAAGAAGTGATTCAGGGTTGGCCGCTAAATGCGTGTTCCTCCTTTTCCGTTGCTCCTCGGTCAAGATCCCAAAAGCTTTCACTTATCTCCCCTTTTTCCTCGTCCAGCTTCAAAGTTTCCACGACACATTTTTTCGGTGCATCTACCCACCGCTGTACTTCTCCTCAATTTCCGAGCGCATCTCACTATAGGTCTGCGTCGTCAAGCCGACGAGATAACCGATCAGTTCTTCTTTAGATTGGGTAACCAGCGATTCTCTCTCACGGCGCTTCTGCAAGAGGGACTCCCGCGGCTGATTGCCCAATTTGCCAGTCGCAGACAGATAATCGATGGCAGCGCCGACATTAAGGCTTTCCCGCCAGTTTTTCTCGTACCAATCCCGGTCGTAGGCATCGATCCATTTTTTGCGGTCGATCAAAACCGCATCGACTTCGGACAAGGCATCGCGCTTCCACTGCTCCCATTTTTGCGCGATCTCTTTGGCACGCTCCAGCTCCTGCTTGAACTGCTCGCGATTGGTGACGTTGGCGTACAGGCCTTCCGAGGCGGCCGCAATCTCTTTCAATTGCTTCTGGCCCTCTGCGTTCACGTCAAAGCCGATCACATTCAGGAGCGGCATGATGTCAGACTGTGAAAGCTCTTGGGCGACAGCCACTGGATCGCCGTCACAGGTCTCGATCCCGTCACTGACCAAGTAGATGACGTTGGTGTTCTTGTCTGCCGAAAACTGGGACATGTCCTGCTGCGCCATCCGTAGGGAATGGGCGATCGAAGTCCAGCCATTCGGCTCAAATTGCTTCAAGGCGTCATCCAGCTTCTTAGCATCGTAGGATTGGAGCTGGTAGACAAGATCGCTGCTGGAGCAGGAAAGCTGTTTGTGCTCATCGGAGCCGCTTCCTTTATGGCCGTACACGCGCAGCGATATTTTCGCCTCTTGCGGCAGGGACTCCGCGAATTCCTTGATCGCTTCCTTGGCCAGATCCATCTTGGTCTTATCGCCGATTTTCTCCTTCATGCTGCCGCTCGCATCGAGGATGATCTCCACGTTAAAGTTTTCGCGAAATAAAAAACGGGCATCTCCCACATCCGGACTCCCGAAGGATGCCATCCGCCAACGATCCACGACCATTTGCGGACTCAGGTAATCCTCTGTGAACAGGGTGAGCAATTGCCCCCAGTAGACATCTACCAGAGATTGATCCATTCCGTCGACCAAGGGCGGCAAGCGGTCTAAAATCTTCGTAATCTGCGCCCGATGCGGGTAGTTCGCGAGATAGAATTGGGTACCGGATAAAGGGCCCGGCTGTGCCGTAATTAATTCCTGGGTCGTCTCAGGCATGCGTGGTATTCCTGCAGATCCGGTAACAGCTGATCCAAAAGAACAGCCGGTAAGCGACAAGGTCAGTACCAAGCCGCTCCATATATGACGCCATCTGGATTTACATGCCATCTTGCCCATCGCCTCCCTGCTGCTGATTATTTGTATGTGTCTCTATAAAGACATATGGACGTCTGTCCAGCGAAGCACCTCCGCAAAACGAATGCGTCTGCCTTCAGCAGTCTGCTCGATCTCATCGCGATGATTAAACAAAAAATCAAGGCCAAAATTTTCACTCTCATAACGGACGGACGTCCTCACTTCGATCCGTTGCTCGCTATTGAACATCTTGATACGCGATCCGCTTCGGACTGCGCCGTTTTCAGACAGGATGTTGCCGACCGCACTTTGCATTTTCCTTTCAGCAATTGCCATATATCGCCATACGTACTCGTGTAACTCGGCATTGCTCGGTAGATTGACAAGAAGCACCTGATCAATCGCGCTGTAAAGGATCTCGCTCTTCGACCAACTCGGATGAGCACTGCGCAGGGAACTCTCGACCAACTCTACCTGCTCTCCGATATAAACGGGGTTGATCAAGTGGGAAATGGATGCATCATAGGCACGGATCGCATTCTCCGCTTCTTCATAAACAATCTGCGTCGCGCCGATGCTTGCCAGCTGTGCACTATTGGACGCTACTTCCTTGTCGACAAAGATGGTCGACATGTTGAACAGCAGCGTAAACATCACTAGCGAAAAAAAGAAAAAGATCGTCAGGACAAACACTGTCATATTGCCGCGCTGGTCGCGTAATCGTTCCATGATCAGTCTCATCTAATGTACCACCCGCCCCCGCAGCTCGCGGCTAAGCGAGATGACTCTGTCTTTTTCCTCCATGTTTTGCTTGATAAAGTCGGGAAGAAAAAACAGGTCCAGATTCACTCCGATACTCGCGACGAAATAGTCTCCATCCTTTGAGATGCTCGAGTTCCCATCGGCGTACGAAATACCTCCCCCTGCCGAGTTGACGATTTCGCTTGCGGCTTTCATCGCCTCCGAGGAATTGCCAGTAATCGAGTAGACTTTCGCCGCTTCATTGGCAGCAGACTGGGCGATGATCACCGCATACACACCTGTCAAAAATTGCCATAATATCAAGAGAATCAAAAAGACAAATGGCAATATCCCGATAAACTCCACGGTCACAGAGCCTTTTTCATTTTTCAGCGCCTGACTCCATCTCTTCATATGCACAATCACCTCCGTGGACAAGCCCTGTCTACCCCTCCAATATCAATCTCTCTGCTTCAACTCTCTCGGCCTCCAATTTTTCCGCCTCGATCGCCTGCATCAACTCCTCGCGCCATTTGCAGGTATACATCGTAAACAGCACGGCAATGAACGGAAAGATCAGCACTGTCAAAATCATTTGTGTAAAGAAGACCGCCCCAAAGCTGGTCGTAATGAATATGACGGATGCCAGCCCAATAAGACTGATTGCCCACTGAATTGCACTTGTCAGAAGAATCAAGCCCAGGATCGAAAGGAAGTGTTTTTTCCCCATCTCAAAAGCAGGGCGCAGGCATTTCCAAGGGGATGTTTGTTTCATGACCGTCAAATAAGGAGTCAGATAAAAGAGGATCAGTAAGATGACACCCGGCACGACGAACAGAACCATACCGATACACACCGCCAGCACGTAGACGATTCCAAAAAGGAATACGGTGAAGCCGCGCTCAAAAAATGTGCGGAATGCTTTACGCAGTGGTTTCTCTTCTCCCTCCATCTCACTGATGACGAATTGGGCAAAAGCGATTTGGACCAATGTCAGGAACAACAGCAGCAAAAACAGGTTATAGAAACTGGCGACGACAGGGGCCCCTGTCAAGGCAGCCAGAAAATTCACGTAGTTAATCGTCATGTTGTGTACCAGCAACAGCGGCAGCACGATAACGGCCGAGATCAGCAGCAAGGACTCGATATGACGCGCGTAAAAGTGAACGCTCTCTTTGAATGGGTTCACAAAGTCGGCCTCCCTTTATTGTTCATGCTTCCCTGCTAGGGATTTCGCAGAATAGGATAAAGTTGAGTTTGAAAAATCTCTTCATTCTTGTCACTTACTACCTGCCTCATGTCCATCGCATCTCGGTAGGGTGTCCCCCTTACTTCCATTTTGCGTATGGATTGTTCCATGATTTTCTTGAGATCTGCCCGCCTATAATCACGGAGCAGTGCGACCAGTTTTTTCGCGATTTCCCGCTGTTCATTGGGCAAATTTAGATCAGAAGATGTAAAAAAACGATATACGCCATCAACCGCATCTTGCAAATCGAATTGCCTACGTAAGCGGTAGTACAAAATGTAATCGGAATCTAGAAGGGCGTCCCGCATTTTCCTCTCATCGTCGAATGTCACATAATTACGTGCAACCATGTCATTGTGATCACGCATGCCTCGTTCAAAGATTGCTTGCAATTTTTCCACACTATTTACCATCGTGTCGCACATCTCAATTACATCTACTACATTTTTACGCATTTTTGCATCCATCGCTTGTTCGCAGAATGGAAAGAGCGCTTGGAGGCAATCCCTTTTTTGTTGATACATCCAGACGGGCTTTTCTTTGTCTACTGCAAAGTCCTTCAAAAAATTAGTAGCAGCATTGTTATGGGACATGAACAGACGGACAGCTGGAAGTGCTTCTTCACGTGGGGGAACACTTCCATCACTTCGCAAGATTAAGTAACCGACAGCCTCATTTTTCCCCCACCGCCAGTACTGTACGTTATAGTAGAATTGATCACCCAGCAAAGCTAATTGGGAGAACACATCCGGTTTTTCCAGGAAGCGTTTGTATTTATTGATTTGTTCTCGTACCTGTTCTGTTTCGTTTACACTCATGCGCAAGGTCATGCGGGCACTCCTTCCCGAACTTTAAGTTATTCATGATGTTGTATACGTTGTAGTGGGATCAATTTCCTATTCCTACGAGAAAATTGATTTTATAGCCCCCCACGCACCCTTTGCGGTATCTTTAACCCAATCAATCGCACCAGTGGTTTTCTCCTTGAGCCATTTGCCAATTTGTCCGTCTGCCAGTTTGTCAATCCATTTGATCGCCTTACTTCCTAGCCACAGGACACCCCCTGCGGTTACAAGCACTACTGCTACTGTCTGTCCGCCAGGAATAACGGAAGCAATTATGCCTGCATCCATCAAGGTACCTCCCAGATTGCCCACTCCGTCGAGAAACTTCTCCCCTTGCTGCTCTGGGGTTAGGTTTGGATCATTGATTTGGCTAAATGATGTGTAGGTATTAAATGCGTCAAAGGGGAGGCTAATTGCGGCGATACCGACGTTCAACCCAGTGATAAGACCTGGTACTCTGGCAGCATTTGTCGCTCCCTGTACACCATTCATGACGGACCGCTGACTATTAAGCGAAGTTGCTACTGAACTCGCATTCTGTTGCAATACGAGCTTGTAACTGTCATACGCACCTTTCGCCCCCATGAGATCCAGAGCACCGCTGGTATAATTCTGGTAAGGAGACCCCGTAAGACCAATATCCAGACCCTTCAGCCCAAGTGTCAGCAAGACTTTGGAGTATCCACCTACCCCCGTTCCTACAGATACTTGCCCATGCTGCAGCATATCTGAGCTGTAACTAAGGGTGTCCCCCATAATATCCTTGATGGAAAATTGCATCATCTTGTAAGCCATGGTTTCGCCAAACGGCGGAGGATTTGCCTGGGGACCCTGCCCATGACCAGGCGGTGTGAGTTGAGGTACTTCACTACCGACCCGGCCTCCTGTGGTTCCGCTCCTCTCCGGGGATTGTAGGTCAGGCCTGCTTCCATCCGGTGGCGTCAGGTCAGGAGTCCGACCGTCTGGCGTCTGAAGTTGAGGCAGATTTCCGTTTGGAGACTGCAATTGAGGTGTATCCCAATCCGGTGATTCCAATTCCGGGATACTTCCTGTCGGCGGTTCCAGCTGGGGTGTTTCCCATTGGACTCCATCCAGTTTTGGTATTTCCCAATCCGGTGCTTGCAGATTAGGCGCTTCGTAGTTTGGCACCTGGAGCTGTGGTGGCTGCAAAGTCGGCCCCTCTGCCAGCACGATCACGGGGAAGGCATTCATCAAAAGAATAAAAAAGGCGAAGATACCAGCTAACCAGGCTCTTCCTCGTCTTTTACCCACTCGCCACCCCTCCTAGTTTTTACTCATTTTATAAATCTGTTCAATAGCCCCCAGCGTATCCTTGTACGACTTTTTATTTAAATCCTTCAAATAGGTAGTCAGTTTTCTACGATGATTACCATTGATCTCCTCTTGCTGTTTCACGACCGTTTTCAAGGCCTTGATCGTATCCCGGTCAAGGATCTTCATCTCTTCCAAATCTGTAAAGACTGCACGAAGGTTATAACTTTCCTGGACATATTTCGCGTGCCAGTCTGAGCCATACGCATTGATGGAGTCACCCTGGGAATAAACCGCCATAAAAGCTTCGCTCGAAGCTCCATTTCTCCAGTTCGCCCATTTCCATGCAATTTCATTCGCCTGTTGAAATTCACGTAGCAACTCTTTTTGATCCTGAATCAATACGTAACTACCGCCTGCTGCCTCCGCCACCTGCTTGAGTTGACGTTGGCCTTCTCCATCCACACCAAAGCCAATTACATTTACGATTGGCGTTATTTCCGATTCGCCTAATTGTTTTGCCACCGCTACTGGATCACCGCCGCATGTTTCAATCCCGTCACTGACCAGATAGATGATGTTCGTACTGTTCTCACCCTTGTAGGCACGAAGATCTTCTTGCGCTTGCTGCAATGCCAGGGCGATCGGCGTCCAACCAGCCGGTTTGAACTGCGCCAGGGCTTCATCCATTTTTTGGGCATCGTAGGCTTGTAAAGGGTACATGACGTCGCTTTTACTGCAAGAGAGAGCCTTCTGCGATTCCGCTCCACTCCCCTCATGTCCGTAGACCCGCAGCCCCACACGTGCCTCCGGAGGAAGCGATTGTGCGAAGGAACGAATCGCCTCTTTGGCAGCTTCCATCCGCGTTTTATTCCCCGCCATATAACCCATACTGCCGCTGGCATCCAGGAGAATCATGACGTTATACTGTTCTTTAAATTGAAAGCGGGGATCCTCTATCTCCGGGTTGCCAAAGGAATTCAACTTAATCTTGTTGATGATTTCCCCAGGTTCCGGATAGTCTTCTGCAAAAAGACCAAGCAAGGCCAGATAGTACCATTCAATGGTTTCCTGGTCGGGGTCTTTAATAGTGGGAATTTGAGTAATGACCTTGTGGATCTCTTCTCTTTGACTAGCGTAAGAAGCCCCGGAAAAACGGCCAGGTGGCATATAGTAAAAGTCCTCGGCGGTCTGCGGCAATTTGCTCAATTCTGCAGGGATCATCGCCTTTAGGGACTTCATTTGTTCTTCCCTATCGCTTGCACCCGGTGCTTGCTCAGGTGTCTCTTTCACTCCCTGCTCGCTGTCATTAGGCTGCGGCTCGACCTGTAAAGAAGGATCGGCAGGCGGAGTAACCATCGGTTCCGGTTCACCCGATGAACAAGCGTGTAAACCGACCAAACACACCAAGAGGATGGCGATAAAGAATTTTTTGGTTGTAGAAGTCATGACAGTATCTGTACCTCCTCCTCTTTTCAACTTTCATTCCGTATGTAAAAAAACTGGCATGACAGACACCTGCATGCCAGCGCATTCTGTCCAACTTCGGTATTAAGATCCCTTGCTGATGCCTTTGATAATATTGGACAAGGTCTCGGACACCGCGCCTCCCACCTTTTCATCATCCTGGAAGAACAACTGAATCGAAGCAAACACCGCAAGAATAACCCCCGCCAGGGCGATCCACTCAATCGCTTGCGCCCCTTTTTCATTGCGCAAAGAAACGAATACTTTCGAATACATCTTCTGAATGGCATTTGTCATCATGTTCATTACTCCCCTCATGGTTTGCATTTTGCTTCCAAATTTCCTGTACTCATCCTGATGAGGGGCATCACCTCCTCTCCAGCCAGATCTTATTTGGAGATCACATTGGACAGCATCGACGTGCTCTCCAAGATATTGAGAACCATTAGCCCGCCGATCAAGGCAATGGCTGTCGGTGCCACTACAAACGTCGTGATCAGCGTTACTTTGGGTGAAGCCTTCGCCGCTTTTTCCTTGATCAGCTCTTTGCGGATGCGGCGCATATTTTCGGACTGAATCTTGAATGTGACGGCGATCGGCACCCCGAGCCGCATCCCCTGAATCAACGCCTTGATTAGCATCTGAAACTCAGGATTGTCATTGCGGCGCAACAATTGCTCATACGCCTTTTCGCGGGGAACTCCCAAGTCCAGCTCTTGATTGAAGCGGGAAAACTCCTCCTGAATCGGCCCCTGGAAAAACTGCATGACTGCGCGCAGCGATTGATCCAGACTGACCCCTGCTTGCAAGGTAACACTGACGGTATCGAGAAATTCCGGCAGATCGTAGCGAATCTGGTTTTGCCGTTCCTTCGCCCGATTTTTCAAAAGGACAATCGGCAGAAAATAGCCAGCCATCGGCCAGACAAGCAGCCCGTAAGTAGCAAAAGGGAAGCCGAGGAGAAAGAATACGATCCCGACAATCCCGCCTAGCAACGCAAGAAGAATCTTGGTCCCCTGAAACCGCTCGACGCTCAAATCATACGGACGCCCAGCCTTCAGCAACCAATCTTCCACCTCATGCGATTCACTGAAAAAATTGAAGCGTTGACCAAGCGAAGAATAGTCGTCACTGTATGACAGCAATTTTTTGACCCACTTCTCGGAAGCCGTCTCCCGCTTGCGTACCTTGTAATCCCGTGTACCAGTTGTCTCATGCACATGGTTGATCAGCTTTTCCTTCTCAGTCGAATAGCGGTAAAATTCTTTCAGGAAAATGGCAAAAAACAGGAGAAACAGAAACATACAGGTAAGTATCCAAGCGTCCATCTTCTCACACCTTTATGTTGGTCACCTTTTTGACCAGGACATAGGACAGAATCGTCCCGACGATAAATACACCCAGCAACACCAAGCCGAAACCGGAGAACAAAGGGTCGATGAAGCCCTTGTTGATCGTGTTCATCATCAGCACTAAAGCGACGGGCATGATTGGCACCAGAATCGAGACATAACGCTGCTCGGCAGTCATGGTCTTAATCTCCTGGTTTACGATACGTCGGTCCTCCAGCGTCTCCGCCATTTCCTGCAACACCTCGCTGAGATTCCCCCCAGCACGACGCTGAATGTACAAAGTAGCCGCGAAGATGCGAAAATCCCTCGTCGGAATGCGCTTCTCCATATCTGTCAGCGCTTTGTCAAACCCGACCCCCAATTGCAGCTCGCGCGCCATGCGCTTGAACTCCATGCCTGCGGGTTGGGGGATCTCACGCGCCACCAGCTCGATCCCCTGTGTCAGGGTAAGTCCGGCTCTCAGTGAGTTGGCAAGCAGGCGGCATACGTCTGAAAGCTGGTCATTCATCCGTTCCTGATATTTATTGCGCCGAATGATGAACAGCAGTTTTTGGATGATGTACAGACTGGCCGCACCGGCAAGCAGGTTGTAGGGAAATTTCAATCCGACTACATTGTTATAGAAGAACGCCGCCCCGAGTGATCCCACTACGATGATTCCGTAAAACTCCGAGGGAGTCAGAGAGATATTCGCTTTGACCAGGTTGGCGTGAACCTCCTTGGCATGATCCGTCCGGTCGAAGCGGTCTCCCCAGTCAGACAGAAAACTTCGCCGCTGTGACTTGACGTCGTACCATTCCTCCGCTCGCTTTTTCCACTCCGTTTTTTTCGCTCGGTAGCCCAGGTACTCATAGATGCCCCAGATGCCGAGCAGCACGGAAAGACTAAATAGGATGGAGATGCTCACGCCTTCTCACCTCCGCAGACTTGAACAGGGATTCGTCGATTTCGATGCCGAATGTCCGCAATCGCTCCAGACAACGCGGGATAACGCCCGTCGGTGTAAAATAACCGAGCACCTCTCCCGTCTTGCCCATACCAATGCGCTGAAAGCGAAAAATTTCGTTCACTTCAATTTGCTTGTCGGGCCCTGTATATACCTCCGAGATGGACACCATCTTCCTCGTCCCGTCTGACAGACGCGTCACCTGAACGATCATATCGAGGGCGCTGACGATGTATTCGCGTATGACCGCGGAGGGCAGCTCCATCCCGGCCATGATGACCATCCCCTCCAAGCGGTTGAATGCGTCTTGGGGGGTGTTGGCATGCACGGTGGTCAATGAGCCTTCGTGACCTGTGTTCATGGCTTGTAGCATGTCAAAGGCCTCGGCGCCGCGCACCTCCCCGACGATAATCCGGTCGGGACGCATCCGCAGGGAGTTGCGGACCAGATGGCGAATCGTGATCTCTCCCTTGCCCTCCATGTTGGGGGGGCGTGCTTCCAGACCCACGCAGTTGGGACGCTCCAGCTTCAGTTCCGCCGAATCCTCGATCGTAATGACCCGCTCAAAGTGCGGAATGGCTTTGGAGGCGGCATTGAGCAGGGTTGTTTTCCCGCTGCCCGTACCTCCCGAGATGAGCACATTCATTTTCGCCTGGACGACGGATTCGAGGAAAAATGCCATTCTGTCGTCAAAAGCATTGAAATTCATCAGATCTTGCATCGAGTAAGGCTCTTTGCGAAATTTCCGGATCGAGACGAGTGTTCCGTTCAAGCTGACGGGCGGAATCACCGCGTTTACACGGCTGCCGTCCTTGAGGCGGGCATCCACCATCGGCGAGCTTTCATCAATTCTGCGTCCGAGCGGGGCCACGATCCGGTCGACGATATGGCGAAGATGCTCCTCGTCCCGGAATTTCAAATCGGTCAGCTCCAATCGACCTTTTTTCTCGATGTACACTTCCTTATGTCCGTTAATCGAGATCTCCGTAATCTCGGGATCTGCCAACAAGGGCTCCAAAGGTCCCAAACCGACGGATTCGTTGATCAGCCTGGTGAGTAACAGTTCTTTTTCCGTGCGGGGAATGACGACCTTTTCTTCTGACATGTATTGGGAGACCATGCGTTCAATCGCCAACCGCATCTCGCCGGGAGCCAGGCTGGTCAGTCGATCCAGATTGGTCTCGCGCAAAAGTCTCGCTTTATAGTGATCCGCCAGCTCGTCGATGTACGGGTTTTGATAAGCAGGAGCTCCGAGCGGAAGTGAGGTGTTTTCAGGTTGTGCGGGCTGTTCTTCTTTGCGTCGAAATAATGCCATGTCCATCGCCTCCTATGACAGCTTGGATAGTACCCATTTGCGGATATCTTTGGCAGCGGGGACAAGCTTTTTTTCATTGGCTTCGCGCTGCAACGGCAGTCCTTGATTGACCGCTGCCTGCACACCGCGATGATCGCGGCAGATTTCGGCTGTGATCGGTGTTTGAGTCAATCCCTTCAGATCAGAGACGCTTAACTCATTGTCCCTGCCGACCTGATTGACGACGATCTCAAGCCTCCCTTGCGTATCAATTCGCAATCTTCTGAACAGGTCATCCACGAGTCGATATGCCTGCACAGACGGCGTATCCAAATTCATGACGTAATAAATGATGTCTGACTCTTCCAATGCCGAATACGTCAGTTCATTCATGTACGCAGGCAGATCCAGGATGACAAAATCATAGCTGCGTCGACTGGCCCTGATCAGTCGGGTGATAAACTCCTCAGAAATATTCTCCGCTGTCTCGGCATCGCGTGGACTTACTAGCACTTCCAGCTTGGAATGGACCTCGCGCTGCGACACATTGCGGATGTGATTTTCATTCATCTCGTTAATCACCGGGACCAGATCAGCCAGCGTCCGGGTGCTGTCGAGCGAAAAGAAGGTCTCTACTCCTCCGTATTGCAGGTTGAGATCGATCAGCAGTACGCGGGCGGTCGATTCCAGCTTGAGTGCCTGTGCAAAGCCTGTGGCCAACTGCGTGCGGCCACTCCCTCCCTTGCCGCTGTAAAAGGAATAGACCTTCCCCCGTCCTCTGACGAATGCCTTGCCGGTGGCGACAGCCCCTTTTTTTCGTTGCTGATGTTGTTCCAACTCTGCGATTTTCTCCAGTCGATCCGTCAGCAACGTCAGCTCGTCAGGCATCAGGATGTATTCGATGGCTCCTGCACGGATGACATCCCGCACCAGGACGAAATCCTGTCTCTCTGTCAGAAAAATGATGATGCCTTCCGGGAGCTCCCCCTGAATGTACTGAACCAGCTCCACCCCGGTGCCATCCTCGGGTTGGACGAGCAGCACGACATCGGGTGCGATGCGGTCGATCTCCTTTTTCACTTCACGCGATGTGGTATAGTGGACGTTTCGCTGTGCGAGCGATTCACGCAAAAGATTCTGGATGGAATCATAATCGGCGACCACGAGTATCTTCATATCGGTGTTCATACATTAGCCTCCTGGATTCGGAACTGGCGGTGATGGAGTCCCTGCCGCGGGTGTCTGTGGTGCAGGTGGTGGCGGCTGCTGACCAGTGGAAGGCGCTGCAAGAGGTGTCTGTGCCCCAGGTGTTGCCGGTGTTACTGGTGTATCAGGCGGTGTCGTAGGCTGTTGGCTTTCCGGCGATGCTTCTTGTGGAGCTGTGCCTTCTTCAGACGGCTTATCGGAGAATGGCTCGGGGATCCCTAGCTCTCCCTTTCCGACGTTCGCTTTCAGAATTCGCATGACGTCTGCATAATGCTGCTGATGAATGAAGACGGGCACCTGCTCAAATGGCATCTCCAATGCGACTCCGCGAAATTGGTCATCCGATTTGGCGACCATGGCGACCGGAACATCTTTCATGAATACCTCTGTAGACGGCTTTCCGTTTACGTTATGAGAGACGATGATATCCACCCGATCCAGCGCTTCCAGCTGCTGGTCGAAAACGATTTTTCCAGTTGCATATACTGTGACGAGACGACTGTTTTGGTCACGCACGGTCGTGGCTGGCTTGATGATGTTTTTTGTGATGATATTGCCCTTGGACAATGGAACGACGGTCACTTGGTTCTTCAGACTTGCCTTATCCGTTATGTACGAATCATCTGCAAATTTTTTGGGAATTTCTCTCGTGGTAATCTGGTCCGGCTGGATGAGCGCCCGGGATGCGATATCTGTATTTGCCACGTAGATTTCCACCATTTCTCCCAGTTGTGCATTCATATCCTTGATTTTCTTTAAAAACAGAAAGCCCGCCCCTGCCGCCAGTAATAAGGATAAGGCAAGAAAAATAATGGCCCTGCGCTTGGATTCAAGCATGCGACGATTCCCTCTCCTTAGGTAAACGCTTTTTGTTTCTATAAGTGGAGCCACAAGAAATTTTACATGATCATACAGCAAAAATCGTCACATTTACCGTGAATTTTTAGTTAATTTGGTAAAATAAGGTAAAAGTCCCAAACGAAATCTGGGTCTATTATCCAGTGCCCTCGCTGGATACCCGTTCTTTTTTCTTAGGAATAAATGGAGACGATCATCAAAAACATCGTTCCTGCAGCGATATAGGGAGCCATTGGAACTTCCTTTTTCTTGCGTATTTTCATGACTTTTGCCGCAATCCAGATCGGGATAACGCAAAGTCCTCCTAGGAGGTAAGTTAGTCCCATGACAAGCAGCCCTGCCTGCCAGCCCAGTGCCGCCCCCACAACAGCAAACAGCTTGATGTCTCCTCCGCCCAATTGCCCCCTACTGATGACAGCCATGAAAACCGTGATTCCTCCTAATACGACGACGCCTAAAGCAAACGAAAACCATCGCTCAGGATGGGCAAACGCATGGTACAGCAAAAAATAAGCGATCCCAGGTAAGGTGATCCAGTCATAGATCATCTGACTGCGCAAATCAGTGTAGACGGCAATCCCCATGATCACCAGCATGGGAATGAAGACGTAGGCTGTCAGCAAGCACATCCTCCTTCCTACATTTGGGATATGACGTCACACTCACAGACGGTCATTTGGCATAATTTGTTGCAAATACCTAATATTTTTTTGGGTTTTTTTTCAATAATAAGGACTTTTCACAGGCAGGGTTGTCCGATTGGCTAGGTTCAACGCCTTATCCGCCATACGTTGGCTCGAATGTCAGTCCCGAGACGGATCACCTGAACTTCGGACTATGGTAGACTAAAAAAAATGAATGGAAGATTGAGGTAAAGGGGTACTTTTGCATGAGGGATATCATGGGTTATGTTTTGATTGGATTAGGTACACTCTTTGTATTGGCGACTTACAGCGGCATGGAAATGCATATGAACGTCCTCTGGCCCGCTTTTCTGTTAATCCCGGGTATCGGATTTCATCTACTGTTCTTCATGAACCCGGTGCCCAAGCGAGCAGGTCTACTCGTTCCCGGCGGTATTTTACTGGTTTACGCACCTTTATTCTTTTTCAGCGCACTGTTTTTTGACGGAGACATGAGCAAGACCTGGCCTATTTTTCTTCTGGGTCCCGCTTTGGGTCTTTTCGAATTGTACATCTTTGGGGGGAGAAAACACGCTTTATTGATTCCCATCTCCATCTTGACCGTCGTCGCATTAATCTTTTTGACTTCCACCCTTCTGTCGACCCAGATCGGCGGAATCCTGGGAATCATTCTGATCGCATGCGGGGGATTTATGTTGATGAAAAAAAAGCAGGGTGACACCCGATTCTAAGAGCGCATGCCTCTTTCTTACCTAGCAAACAGCTAAAAACAAAGAGGTGTCCCCCTGCAGCCAAGCTGCCTCGGGGGACACCCTTTTTCGTTCTTACCGAGATTGTAGCTGCCGTATTACCAGGCTGCGATACAACCATCCGTACGCATATCTGTACCGCCGACCAATACCCCATGCTCATTACGCCAGATGATCTGACCGCGGCCGAAGTAATTGCCCGGCTGCGCCCATTTGATATCATGGCCTTTGCGCTCCAGCGCCAGAGCCAGATGCTCAGGGAAATGGCGTTCCAGCTCTACCGTTTTGTCCTTCAGCCATTGCCAGCGCGGCGCATCGAGGGAGGCTTGCGGATTGAGATGGAAATCTACCGTGTTCATCACGACCTGCATATGTCCTTGCGGTTGCATGAAGCCGCCCATGACTCCGAACGGACCGACCGCTTTTCCATCCTTCGTCAGGAAGCCTGGGATGATTGTATGATACGTACGTTTGCCCGGCTCCAGACGGTTATAATGCTCAGGATTGAGCGAGAAGTTGTGACCGCGGTTCTGCATTCCAATCCCGGTATCCGGAATCACTACACCGGAGCCGAAGCCCATATAGTTACTTTGGATGAAGGATACCATGTTTCCTTCATTGTCTGCCGTACACAGGTAGACAGTACCGCTTCCGTTTGGATTGCCCGGCTCTGGAGTCAACGCCTCGTCGCCAATCAGGGAGCGTCTTTGCGCTGCGTATTCTTCGGAGAGCAGCTCCTCTACCGATACAGCCATGTCTTTTTGCTCTGTGATGTAGTGCATGCCATCGGTAAAAGCAAGCTTCATCGCTTCAATCTGTTTGTGATACGTATCGGTCGTATCCTTGGCACCTACCTCGAACCCTTTCATGATGTTCAAGGCCATCAAGGCAACCATTCCTTGACCGTTCGGCGGGATTTCCCAAACATCATAGCCACGGTAATTAACGCCGATCGGTTTTACCCACTCCGGTTGATAAGCAGCCAAGTCCTCTTTGGTCAAAAAACCGCCGCACTCGCGGGAGAATGCATCGATTTTTTCCGCCAGCTCGCCGCGATAGAAGCTTTCCGCATTCGTTTCGGCGATGAGACGCAAGGTTTTCGCATGCGCCGGGGACTTCCACATTTCTCCTGCCTTAGGAACACGCCCATCCGGAGCAAAAGTCTTGAACCAATGCTCAAATTCAGCACCTGTGCAAGATTTTGAAAACTTTTTATGAGCCAAATTCCAATAGTAAGCGAGCGTCGGAGACAACGGGTATCCATTCTCCGCATAGTCGATCGCAGGTTGCAGCACTTCAGTCAAGGGCAGGCGGCCAAAACGTTTTGACAATGCTGCCCAAGCAGCTGGTGCGCCCGGAACCGTTACCGGGGTCCATCCCAGCACTGGCATTTCTTCATGCCCTTTCGCTTTCACAGCGTCGATAGAAATACTTTGCGGCGACGGGCCACTAGCGTTGAGTCCATACAACTCGTCTTTTATCCAAACCAAAGCAAAAGCATCTCCGCCAATTCCGTTCGAAGTCGGCTCTACGACTGTCAGGCAAGCTGCTGTCGCGATCGCTGCATCCACGGCATTGCCGCCTTTTTTCAATATATCCAAACCAGCCTGTGCGGCCAAAGGTTGAGAAGTGGCAACCATGCCATTTTTCGCAAATGTGGTTGTACGTTTGGATGCGTACGGATATTCGTGTGCATCGAAGTGCGTCATCTTGGGTACCCCCTCTATATTTCTATCTAGTCAAGCTCCTAGCCGATAAAAAAGAAACCATACGCCATCGAGATCACGATCACGATTGCCGGATGCACCTTCCACGTCTCCAAGAGAAGAAAAGAAGCTACACTCAGAATCCCTGTCTGTATCCAGCCGATTCCTTCGACAGCTCCCAGCAGGAATTGATAAGTCAATGTGCCCAGCAATACGGTTACGACCGGACGAACCGATTGAGTCATCGCTTTTACCTGTGGCGCCTTGCGGAAGAGATGAATAAATTGAAGCAGCAAAATCATCGCGATAGCCGTGGGAGCAACAGTTGCGATCAAGGAAACAGCAGCCCCCGGCACACCCGCTACCTGATATCCGATATAGCCGGCCAGTTTCGTTCCTATCGGGCTTGGAAGCGCATTGGCAACCGCCAGCACCTCCCCGAATTCCTGAACGGACATCCAGCCGTATACGTTTACTACCTCATTCTGAATCAAAGGAATACTCGGAGGACCTCCCCCGTACCCGAGGGTGTTGGCAATAAAAAAGGCCCAAAACAATTGAAGATAAATCATGCGGCCCCCTCCTCGCTGTCCTTTTTCTTCCGTTTCCGGATAGACCAGGTTGTGTAGACGAACGAGAAAAGAAGCGCGATTCCGACGACGAGCCCCGGATGCAAATCAAGGAAAATCAACGCCAGGACAGACAGGGCAAGCCCGATGCTTGCACCCGTTTTGCTGGATGCGCCCTGCCAGCCCTTTTGTAGGAACTCCCAGGTCATTACCCCTGTCATGATCGCGATCACTGGACCGATCGCCTGGATCATGCCGTATACACCTGGAGCGTCCTTATAGCGATAGATGACCTCGAGAAGGCCGATCATCAGGATCACCACGGGCATGACTACCGCAATATTGGCTACGAGCGCGCCCTTCCACCCTTTGACCCGGTAACCGATGTATGCGGCCAGCTTGGTCGCGATCGGTCCTGGCAGCGCATTGCCCAAGGCCAGATTGTCCGCAAAGTCATCATCTGTGACCCATTTGTACTTTTTCACACATTCTGTATGAAACAGAGGAACCATGGTAGGTCCCCCGCCAAAACCAAAGATACCAATTCGAAAAAAAGCGACAAACAACTGCCAATAAACCATTTTGTACCTCCATCCTGACCCTACATGCTAAGCAGCTCTCCCGATTGAACCAGGTGACAAGAAACTAACTGGCCAGCTCCGATGTCAGATAGGCTCGGTACCTTCGATTTGCAAATATCAGTTGCGTATGGACAACGCGGGTGAAAGGTACAGCCACTGGGCGGGTTAGCAGGGCTTGGCAAATCGCCCGTCAGTAGGATCCGCTCCCGCTTTTGTCTTGGTTTGGCCACTGGTACAGCAGACAGCAATGCCCGCGTATACGGATGGCTCGGATTTTCAAACAAAGTGCGCTTGTCGGCAATTTCTACAATCCGCCCCAAATACATGACGGCGATGCGATCGCAAAGGTGTTTGACCACGGACAGATCATGCGAAATAAACATGAGCGTCAGATTAAACTCTTTTCGCAGATCTTTGAGCAAATTCAGCACTTGCGATTGAATCGAGACGTCAAGCGCAGATACGGGTTCATCCGCGATGATCAGCTTAGGCTTGACGACCAGCGCTCGGGCAATCCCGATCCGCTGTCGTTGTCCCCCAGAGAAATCATGCGGGTGACGATTCAAATGTTCTTTTCGAAGTCCGACAATCTCAATGATGTCCTCGATGGTTTTCAAGCGTTCCGCAGGTGTGCCGATATCGTGGACCATGAGCGATTCCATCAAAATCTGCTTGATTGTCATTCGTGGATTCAGTGACGCGTAAGGATCTTGGAAGATCATCTGCAAGTCCTTGCGCATGCGGCGCATATCTTCTTTTGGCAATTTCGCCAAGTCTTTGCCGTCAAACCAAACTTCCCCGGAAGTTGGCTCCAACAAGCGGAGAATCGAACGACCCGTCGTCGACTTGCCGCAACCGGATTCCCCTACAATCCCCAGCGTTTCACCGGGGAACACCTGCAGGTCAATGCCGTCCACCGCTTTTACGTACCCGGTCGTCTTCTTCATGAAGCCGCCCTTGATCGGAAAATGCTGTTGCAACCCCTTTACTTCCAATAGAGGTGTCGTCATGCCTGTTCTCCCTCCTCTGCGTACAACCAGCAGCGGCATTTATGCCCTTCCAGTTGCAACAACTCCGGTGCTTTTTCCTCACAAATCGGCATGGCCTTGGAGCAACGGGGAGCAAAGCGGCAGCCTTTGGGCATCTGATGAGCCAATGGCACGGAACCAGGGATCGTCTCCAGATACTCGCGTTCATCCTCCAGATCCGGGATCGAATTCATCAAACCGATCGTGTACGGATGCTTGGGATTTTCAAATAAGGTCTCGACATCCGTCTCTTCCACCACCTGACCGGCGTACATGACAATTACCCGGTCGCACATTTCGGCAACTACGCCCAAGTCATGCGTGATCAGCATGATGGAGGTACCGGTTTTTTCTTTCAGATTACGCATCAGATCCAGAATCTGCGCCTGAATCGTCACATCCAGCGCTGTAGTAGGCTCATCCGCGATGATTAGCTGGGGATCACAAGACATCGCCATGGCAATCATCACACGCTGGCGCATACCGCCTGACAACTGATGCGGGAATTCCCCATAAATTTCTTCTGCTCGCGGCATTCCTACTGCTTTTAACATGGCAATCGCACGTTCTTTCGCCTGTGCGTGATCTACCTTGGTATGCAGCATGACCGCTTCTTCGATTTGTTTGCCTACGGTATGCAGTGGATTCAGCGATGTCATCGGTTCCTGAAAAATCATCGCGATTTCATTTCCACGCACTCTTTGCATATCTTTCTCCGACAGCTCCAATACACTCTTGCCGTTGAAACGAATGCTCCCTTCTGAATTTCCATTAGGGGGCAAAAGTCGCATGATGGACAGGCTGGTGACACTTTTTCCGCAGCCTGATTCACCTACGACGCCTAGCGTTTCGCCGGCACGGATGGAGAAGTCGACGCCGTCAACGACACTGACGACACCATTGTCCGTGCGAAACCGGGTTCTCAGTTGTTCAACTTCCAAGATCGTCGTCATCTGCTCCACTCCCTTATTCTATTTACGTGACCGCGGGTCCAATACCTGCTGAAGTCCATCTCCTAACAAGTTGAAGCCCAAAACTACCAAGAAAATGGCAATACCTGGGTAAAAAGTTGCATACGGCGCAATAGACATCAGACTTTGCGCATGGTTCAGCATGCTCCCCCAAGAAGGTGTCGGCGGCTGTACCCCAAGTCCCAGATAAGAGAGGGAAGCTTCCGCAATAATCCCCGAAGCCATTGCCAGAGTCGCCTGAATCATGATGGGGTTCATGGCATTCGGCAGGATGTGGCGGAAAATGATGCGGGCGTCTTTCACCCCGACGGAACGCGCTGCCTGGATATATTCCATATTACGCAAGGATAATACCTGACCGCGGGTGATGCGTACAAACGCGGGTGAAAAGCCGATCCCGATTGCCAGCATCGCGTTTCCGAAGCCAGAGCCTAGAACAGCAGAGATAGCCAAAGCCAAGATCAGAAACGGAAATGCCTGCATCGCATCCACGGTACGCATGACGATCCATTCGTCCCAGAAACCGCGGTAATACCCGGATAATAGTCCGACCGGTACTCCGATCAGCATAGCAATTCCGACAGAAATGAGTGCCGCCTGAATCGAAATGCGTGCACCGTATATGACGCGAGAGAAAATATCCCGACCAAGATCATCTGTACCAAACCAGTGCTCTTCATTTGGGGTCATCAAAATCTTGTTGTAATCTTGCTCATTCGGATCGTACGGGGCGATTTGTGGAGCGAAGATCGCGACAATAATCAACGTTAAAATGATAATAGCTCCGATCAGACCCAATCCGTTTCGAAGAAATTTGCGAAAGTTTTTCATTATTCGCCCGCTCCTTTCCCGGACTTGATCCGTGGATCGATGACCGCGTACAAGATGTCGACAATCAGATTGACGAGTACGACCAGGATCGCCGAGACAAGGATTGCTCCCTGAACGGTCACATAGTCACGTTTGAATACCGACTCGACAATTAAGCGTCCGAATCCCGGAATGGAGAAAATCGACTCGGTAATCACCAGACCGCCCAACAAACCAGCAATCATCAGACCAGAAGTCGTGATAACTGGAACCATCGCATTGCGCAACGCGTGCCCCAGAATGGTGCGCGCCTCGTTCAAGCCTTTTGCTTTCGCGGTACGAATAAAGTCCATGCTTACGACATCCAGCAAGGAGGAACGCAGCATCCGCATCAGGACTGCGGATTCGCGAAGACCCGTTGCCACACATGGTAGAATCATCGCCATCAGGTTTTGCGCCGGATTTTCCATGAATGGGACATAACCGGAAGACGGCAGCCATTGATTTTCTACTGCGAAGAAAATAATCATCATCATCGCCAGCCAAAAGCTGGGGATACTCATCCCGCCCAAAGCGGTAAAAGTACTCGTATAATCAACCCAGGTTCCGCGTCGAACCGCGGCCAGGATTCCCGCCGGAAAGGCAATCAGAATCGCTACGAGAAATGTCCCGATGGTCAGTTCCACGGTTGCGGGAAGCCGCTGTAAAATCAAATCGAAGACCGGTACTCTGTCTGTGATCGACATCCCCAAATCTCCCGTCACTACTTTTCCCAGCCAGGAAAAATACTGTTCCACGATCGGCTTGTCCAGTCCAAGTTCTGTACGCAGTGCCTGATACGCTTCCGGTGTCGCCTCTTGTCCTAAAATGACCCGGGCAGGGTCGCCCGGGATCATGTGAATCAAGGAAAAAGTCATGATCGACACCAGCAGGAGAATCGGGATTGTCAGCACCAGACGTCTAACCACAAACATCATGACAATTCCCCCTCGCTCTAGCTGTTAGTTTTTTGCTTATTGCTTGTCCAAAGTGGCAGTGCGAATCAATCCATCTGGAATATACGTAAATCCTGTTACCTTTTTGTTCAAGCCGATCAACACATATTGGTGGTACAGGTATGCATAGACAGCCTCGTCCTGTGCTACATTGATTGCTTCTTCATAGAGAGCTTTCCGTTTGCTTTCGTCCAGCTCTGCACGTGCTTTAATTACCAGCTCGTCCAGTTGAGCTACGCTGATGCGGCCGTAGTTGTTGCCATTGCCAGTTACTACGAAATCAAAGAAGTTGGAATCTGGGTCTTGACGACCGGACCAGCCAAGTTGCATAGCCTGGAAGTCACCCTTGCTTCCTGCTTCCAGCATTTGTCCGTACTCTACTTTTTCCAGTACAACATTGATCTTGTGTTGTTTCAACATGTTTTGAACGATAGCTCCCAATTGCTCATTCTCAGGAGATGTGGAAATCATCAGTTTGAATTCAAACCCGTCAGGCTTTCCGCCTTTCGCGAGCAGATCCTTGATTTCATCCGCATTTGGCGCTACAGCCTTGTTCAGTTCTTCAAAGTAAGCCAGGCTTCCTTTGGCAAAAGCAGTGTGAGCTGGAGCAGCATAACCGTTAAACAGAACTTTTACGAGTGCTTCACGGTCAATGGCACGGTCAACAGCAGCACGCAGGTATTTGTTATCGAATGGAGCACTGGTGTTGTTCAGGTGCAACCCTTGGTAACCCCAACCGGACTCTGCGATCAATTGAAGATTCGAATCGCCTTCAACAGCCGGAATTTCTTTGGTTGGTGTTTCATCGATGATGTCCAGCATGCCGGAACGCAGGTTTTGCACTTTCGCTGTTCCGTTGGTAAATACTTTGTAGTTTACTTCATCCAGCTTCACTTCGCCGTTCCAATAGTTTTCGTTCTTTTTCAGGCTGACGCTGTCGCCTTTTACCTGTTTTACGAAAACGAATGGGCCTGTACCTACTGGAGCATTGAGGAAGTCATCCCCTTTTTCTTTCGCTTGTGTAGGAGATACCATCATACCCGCGCGGTCAGTGAGTACTGCGAGGAATGGCGCAAATGGCTCTTTCAACTGAACTGCGACTGTATCGTTGTCGACAACACTGACCGCTTCCACCTGTTTCAGGTCGCCCTTACGTTTGGATTTCTCCGTCGTCATGTTGCGATCGAAGTTGAATTTGACTGCTTCTGCATTAAAATCAGTGCCATCGTGGAACTTGATGCCTTGTTTCAGCTTGAATGTATAGGTCTTTCCGTCTGGAGATACTTCATACGTATCGACCAGCATTGGTACGATTTTTCCATCAGGAGCAATATCGAAAAGCTTGTCATACAAGCTCGCATACACCTGGCGATCATACAGCGAAGTGGAGATCGTCGGGTCCATCGAAGGAGGATCTGCCTTCAGACCGATATTCAATACCTTCTTTTCATCGGATGGTGCTGGAGCTGCTGTACCTGCATTGTTGCTATCGCTAGGAGCACTGCTGCTGCCGCTACCGCTTCCTCCACCGCAACCTGTCACCAAAAGAACAGTACCTAGAACAGCGCTCAATAATGCTTTGTTCATCTTTTTAGAAAACATAAAATTCCCCTTCTCTCTTTTCTCTATAATCCGACAATTTAGAATAAAAAAGAAACACTCTTATTCTCTCCTACTCGAAAGGCATTCCCCCCTCCAGTCCACTCATCCAGTTATCGGATAAATTTGAACTTAGATTTAATAATTTTTAGTTCATTAATAACGTTGACCCTGGTAATACCCGGAACCTTGTTCAGCTTTGTCATGAGAAACTGTGCCAGTTCGTCGTAATTTCTGACCAGAATCTGAATGAAGAGCTGATAGTCGCCAGTTGTCAGTACAATCAGCCTGACCTCTACGATATCATTCAACGTCGCTACCACATCGTCCAGTTTATTTGCTTCTACAGCAATCTGGATGAACGTCTGGACATTCAGTCCTGCTTTGACAGGATTTACGATACCTACCAGGCTCAGGACGCCCTCATCTTGCATTTGCTGAACGCGCATGCGGACGGTCTTCTCCGTCACGCCTAATTCTTTGGCAATCGTCGTAAACGGAAGGCGCGCATTTTCCTGCAAAGCTCGGACAATGCCATAATCGATATCGTCTAATTCCGAGTAAAAAGATCTGCGAAACTTTTCTTCCATCCATGCACCTTCTTTGTTCGTCGTTTATTGCCGTCGAATTTGCGCAATATCAGTCTTTTAAAATCGATTTTAAGTCGAATTACGTTATTTGTTAGTTATAATAATACGAATTCCGACAAATCGCAAGCCTTATTCTGAAAATTTGACTTTGAAAGCATTTTCAATTTTATATGACGGTAAAAAATATGGTCCCTTGCAAACAGGATGTTCTGCTTGCAAGGGACCTACCCTTTTGATTCATCTAGTAATCGATCCGATCTCGTGATACGGACCATGCCTCGAATGGCGTTTTTCCTTTTAACGGCTGCAATTGTTCAAACGGAATAGAGCGATTCTCGTAGGGCAGCTCGATCTGCTCGTAGATAAAGTGATCGTCGAAGCCAACCTGGGCCGCATCTTCCTTGGTGCCTGAAAAGTAGACCTTGCTCGGCCTGGCCCAGTAGATCGCCCCCAGGCACATCGGGCATGGCTCACAGCTCGTATACAATTCGCAGCCGGTCAGTTGAAAGGTGCCCAGATTTTTGCAGGCATCGCGAATCGCCTGTACCTCCGCATGGGCTGTCGGATCATTGGCGGTTGTTACTTCATTGCGCCCGGTGCCGACGATTTTCCCATCCCGTACGACAATGGCACCAAAAGGCCCGCCATGATTCTGACTTACGTTATCCAAAGCAAGCGCAATCGCTTTGTCCATCCATGCATGATGCGACATCTGATCTCCTCCTCGCAAATTCCTCTATCCGTTTATGTTACGCCATCAAACCGCCGACTATCCTCTTCCAAGCAATCAGGACAAGGACCGTTTGATATGGAACAGATAGCGATTGCGAATAATCCAGAAATAGATGGTCTGAACGACGACAAAACTGATCAGCACGATAGCGGTCGGCTTGACGACAGAAGCGATCAACAACAGCTTCAACATACTTTGCAAAGAGACGAACGCTACGATACTGTGTGCGATGGCGACCAGGATCGGTACGAAGAACAGCATCGCGATCTGAATCGTTACGATTCGAGTCAGTTCACTTTCCGTCATGCCAATTTTGGATATGGCGCCGTACCGCCGCTTGTCGTTTTCCAGATCTGTATACAAGCGAAAATAGAGGAAGCTTGCTGCTGCGACGAAGAACAGGACACCGACGAACAATCCGATGAAAAGTGCAGTATTCGCCAACTGCTTCATGGAATGATAGGCAGGAGCGCGGGTGGAGAAATAGAATTGTTCCTCTTCCCCTATGTGGCCGATCTGTGCCTCTAGGTCGATACTAATCGCTTTGGTTTCCTTCCATTTGGGTACTACGTAGCCAAAGAGTGACTCTTCCTGCAATCCCTGCAGAGCGTCGTATACCGCATCCGGCACTACCCCCAGTCGCTCAAAGCCCAACCCTCTTGTCAGTGGAACGACAGAAGGATTCGTCTTCACATTCAAGCTATTGGTTCCTACCTGAATCGCCGAGCTTTCGATAGCATCTCCGACCCAGCGCACAAACAGGAAGATTTCCTGCTCTCCCAACATGACCTGGTCTGCGGCATCCGCTGCGTCCGCGAACTGGTTGTAGTCTGACAGCTTCACGACGCCGACATGCTCGCCATTTACCTTGTTTGGCAAAACCTTCATGTTCAATTGATGTTTCTCATAAGTAAAGCCCGCCCGCTGCAGCTCACTCTCCAGGATCGCCAAATGCGTTTGTACATTCGGATTATCTTTTTTGGTTTGGTATTCAAAAGCGAATGGATTTGTCCTTACCACAGTTTCCTGAATCGAGCCAGCAAGTGCCGCCAGGGTACCGATCGCACAAAAAGCAACAGTGGAGACGGTACAGACCAGGAAGAACATGCGGGCGTTGTCTTTCATCCTGTACCCCATATCAGACAAGGTAAGCAAATTCGTCCTCCTCCAGAAAAAGGAACGGCGTTGCTTCATGAAACCGATGAGAAAGACGCTTAACTGCGTGAACAAAAGGTACGTACCACCAATGGTCATCGCTGTGACAGGGAGCAACAGGAGCGGTACATACATCCCGTCAGCCAGCAAGGCCAGCAGATAACTCATGCCCAACAAGCATGCAGACAGCACCGAAAGTGTAATCGACGCTTTGGGCTCTGTCTTCGGGCGTTGGCTTCCCTGCAGCAATTCCAAGAGGCTGCGTTTGCGCAAAAAGACGACGGTAAATATCGAGATCGCGGCAAACAGGATCAAAAAGGCGACTGCCGTCAGGACAATTGCTTTCCACGGCCAATAAAAGGGCAAGGCCTGCACATCAAGCAGAAACCCGGCAAATTGAAAGAATAGCTTCCCAAGCACCATCCCCAGGATGATCCCAAACAGGATGGACACCACGCCAATCAGCATATTCTCCATGAAAATCAGTACATTTCGTTGCAAGGGCGTCATCCCGTGTATGAACAAAATCCCGAATTCCTTTTCCCGCTTCTTCAAAAAAGCCCCGACACAATAGAGCAGAAAGAAAAAGGCGAACAGAAAAATGACGTATTCGGCGACCATCATCCCGGTAGCTACGGAGCTGTTAATCTCCTCATCCGCAATCCCGGGGTGAAAAATAAACATCGCATAGACAAAGAAAATCATCACCGAAAAAACGCTGCTAAAGAAAAACGCCGCATAGGTGCGCTTGTTGCGGGTGACGTTGTTAAACGCGAATTGTCGAAAGGTCATAGGTGTTCCCTCCCAAGAACGACAACGCGTCAATGATCTTCTGGAAAAAGACCTGTCGGCTCTCCCCGCGATACAGCTCGTTGTGGAACTGTCCATCCTTGATAAAAATAACGCGATGACAGTAGCTTGCCGCCATGGCATCATGCGTCACCATCATCGTCGTCACCTGATCTGCCTTGTTGATCGCTTCGATTGTCTCCATTACCTTGCGAGAGGATTTCGAGTCGAGATTCCCAGTCGGTTCATCTGCGAGCAACAAAGAGGGGGAGTGAATAATGGCCCGGGCGATGGCAGCGCGCTGGCGTTGCCCCCCTGAGACCTCATAGGTGAATTTATCCAAAATATCCTGAATCCCCAGCTTCATCGCTATCTCATGCAGCTTCTCATCCATCACATGCACGCTCTCGCCGTCCAGGGTCAGCGGCAGGACGATGTTTTCGCCCAGCGTCAGGGTATCCAGCAGATTGAAGTCCTGAAAAACAAAACCCAGCTCCCTGCGCCGGAACAGGGCCAGCTTCGATTTTTTCAAGAGATGAGGATTGGTCCCATTGAGCAGCACTTCCCCTGAGGTCGGGGAATCGATCGTCGAAATCATATTCAACAAAGTCGTCTTGCCGCTGCCCGAAGGTCCCATAATCCCCACGAACTCACCTTTGCTGATGGAAAACTCAATATCTGTCAAAGCGCGGTAGGTTACCTTCCCGCCATATATTTTGCTCAAGCTTTTCACTTGCAGCATTTCCATATGATTTTGCCTCCTTTGTTACCCTCCCTTTACTATAAAGAAGGCAATCCAACTCAAGCCATCGAATTAACTTTCAGCCAGCTTACGATCTTGTAAGGTTGGCACTACAGCTGACAGAACAATCCGAACGGTCGTGCCCACATCGACAGTCGATTCCAGCTCGACACTGTGATTGAGCCTCCCGCAGATTTCCTTGACCAAATAGAGGCCCATCCCAGTAGACTCCGCATATTTTCGTCCATTTTCTCCCGTGAAATACGGATGGAAGACACGCCGGATATCTTCGCGCGGGATACCGATACCGTAATCATGGACCTCAAGCACGACTTGTGCCCCCCGTTCGTAGGCGCGGATCGTCACCTTGTTGCTTTTTCCGGCTGAATAACGGACCGCATTGACCAGCAGTTGATTCAGCACGAAGGAGAGCCACTTCTCATCGGATTCCACTCTCCACTTCTCATCCACCTGTAATTCCGGATACACCTGATTGCGGATAAACAACCGTTTGTTCTCCCCAGCAGCCTGCGATACCAGTGATCGCAACGATACAGGCTCAATCAAAAAATCTTGCTCAAACCGGTCCAGACGCGCCAAATACAGGATGGTTTCCAGACCGCGCTTGAGTCGATCCAGTTCCTCGCGCACACTTTCCGCCTTGGCGTCGTCGTCATCCTGCATCAGCAGATGTATGACGGACAATGGCGTTTTCATCTGGTGCACCCACTGCTGAATGAAGGTGATATGGTCTCTTTGCTTGTTCTCATAGGCGTGCAGCTCTTCTTTATACAACCGATATTGTCCAAGGCAGTTCTCGTCCATTGCACGGCATAACGGAGCATTCCCATTGGTCTGCGTCAATTCCTCCAGTGAGCTCACCGGATTGCTGAGACGCTGGTAAATCATGCGATGCGTCAAATATCGGCTCAGCAAAAATCCCCCTGCAAAAAAAACAGACAGGAAGATCGCATAGATCATCAAGGATGGATTCCAGTATCCGTCCAATGAAAAAATCAGCAACAGCAGGATAAGCTGGACGAGGAAAAAGACAGCAAATGGCCATTGATCCCGCAAAAACAATCTCATGCCAGGTCCTCCCAGGTCGCTCTCAAGCGATAACCGGAGCCGCGCACGGTCTCGACGGCTCCCTCAAGCCCCATATCCTTCAATTTGGCCCGCACTCTTGTGATATAGACGTTCAGCGTATTTTCATCGACAAATTGCTCGTCCCACAGTTTTTCCAGCAAACGCTCCCGGCTGACGACACGCGGATACTGGTTCATCAATGCCTCCAGCAAGAGCGCTTCCTTTTTGCTCAGTTCAATCCGCTGGTCGTGAATCGCCAGCTCCATCCGCTCGATGTACAGCTTGAGTCCGGCGATTTCTACCGTCCGCTCTCCTTCCTGCGGAGCATACATACCATAAGCGCGGCGCAATTGGCTGCGGATCTTCGCCAGCACCACATCGTAGTCAAACGGTTTGGTAATGTAGTCATCTGCTCCATTCTCCAAAGCCATGACCTGATCCATCTTGCTTTCCCGTGCGGAGATGAACAGAATCGGGCAGTTGGAGATCTGACGCATCTGCCGGCACCAGTAAAAGCCGTCGAACTTGGGTAAATTGACGTCCAGCAAGACCAGATCGGGCCGTTCTGTGGAGAATATATCCATTACGCGATCAAACTGTTCAATATTCACGATGTGATAGCCGTACTTCTCCAATTGACTCTGCAGTAATTGATTGATTTTCGGATCATCTTCAACAATCATGATCGTTGACATGACAGCGACTCCTCTCATCTATCCTCATCCCTTAATGATACTTGGAATCCCGATCGACGCCAACCTCGTCCCGATCTCGGACAAATCAAATAGGATGGAGCATCCTCCATCCTACGCTTGTGCTTTCATGATTTGCTGCAATTTCCGGATACCGCGGAAATGCAAAATTTTTACAGACGCTTCGGTCTTACCCAGAATTTCCGCGATCTCATTCATCCGCAGATCAGCCAAATACCGCAGGCTGATGACATTGCGCTGGTCCACAGTCAGGGTATGTACCTGCTTCCACAGCCCTTCCGTGGTCTCTTGGGTCAGCAGGCTGACTTCCGGTAATTCATCCTCGTCCGTCGCTTTGATGGAGCTGAACATCTCCTGATCCACCGGGCACTCCCGCTTCTTGCGCAAGTAATCGATCAACGTGTTGTGTGCAATCCGAAAAATCCAGGCCCCAAACGGATGACGGCGATCGTATTGCTCGAGCTTGGAATAGACCTTAATAAATACGGTCGTGGTCAAATCCTCCACGTCCCATACACTCTTCACCCGGTAACGAAAATATCGATGTATTTTATCAGCGTACTCTTCGTAGATTTGCTGATGATCTAATTGCGGATATACTCTTGCTGTACTCAATGCGTTCATGGTTTTCACCCTCGATCTCCATTTCCTCATTCTTGACTTCATTCTAAAAGAGAATGGGAAAGGGAACCATCGAGTTAACTTTCAGGAACCTTACAGTTTTGTAAGGAAGTTTTTTGCGGGTGTAAGCAAAGGCTTGAGTACGGATTTTGATTCAAGATGGGGGAAACAGACATCGCTGGCTTGATGAAATCCTAAGACAAAAACGCCCCATCTAAATCGGGGGCGTACATTTATAAGTTTTGAAGATGGAGGGGCACCAGGCAAAACTGGTGAGGAAAAAGGGAAAACAACGGAAGGCATTTGGGATCTTGACCCAGGCGCAACGGAAAAGGCGGAACACGGTTTCAGCGGCCAACCCTGATTCTCTTCCAAGAATCGGCTGCTTTTGGCCGCGGTTCCGCCTTTGGAGTGGAGCCGGCCCTGGCTATCCCTCAGCAAAGATCCCAACCGGCCTGGAGTGGTTTTCCCTTTTTCCTCCGCTCCACTAAAGCCAGTGGACAACCAATACTACAACAGCCCAAGCCGTTGGAAAATCGTATCCACATGCTTGAGGTGATAGCGATAGTCGAAGCAGGAATCCAGCTCTTCTTTTAACAGTGTGGAAGAAACTGTCGCATCCTCCTCCACAATCGCACGGAAGGAGCGCTGTTCTTCCCATGCCTGCATCGCGCGCGGCTGGACGATGTCGTAAGCCTGCTCGCGAGTCAGGCCTTTTTCGATCAGCTTCAGCATGACCTGCTGCGAGTAGATCAGGCCAAAGGTGCGATCCATGTTGCGCTTCATGTTTTCCGGGAACACCGTCAGGTTCTTCACGATGTTCATAAAGCGGCGCAGCATGTAATTGAGAAGCTGGGTCGCATCCGGCAGAATCACGCGCTCCACCGAAGAGTGGGAGATGTCGCGTTCATGCCACAGCGGGACGTTTTCATAAGCAGAAAGCATGTGACCGCGAATGACGCGAGACAGACCGCAGATATTTTCGCTGCCGATCGGGTTGCGCTTGTGCGGCATGGCAGAGGAGCCTTTTTGTCCTTTGGCAAATGCCTCTTCCACCTCACGCAATTCACTTTTTTGCAGACCGCGGATCTCTGTCGCGAACTTCTCAAGGGATGTAGCGATCAACGCAAGTGTCGCCATGTATTCCGCATGACGGTCACGCTGCAGTGTCTGGGTGGAGATCGGTGCCGCGGACAGGCCCAGCTTTTCACATACATAGGCTTCGACAAAAGGATCGATATTGGCGTAAGTTCCCACCGCGCCGGAGATTTTGCCGTACGCTACTTCTTGTTTCGCAGCACGGAAACGGGCGAGGTTGCGCTTCATTTCCTCATGCCAGAGTGCCAGTTTCAGGCCGAAGGTGGTCGGCTCCGCATGTACGCCATGCGTTCTTCCCATGCAGACGGTATCTTTGTGCTCACGCGCTTTGTCGGCAAGAATCGCAATGAAATCCTCGATGTCCTTTTCCAGAATATCATTCGCCTGAAGCAGCAGGTAAGAGAGGGCGGTATCGACGACGTCCGTGGAGGTCAGCCCATAATGCACCCATTTTTTCTCCTCCCCGAGGGCAGGCGTCTCCGATACAGCGCGGGTAAAAGCCACCACGTCATGGCGCGTCTCCTGCTCGATCTCATAGATTCGCTCTATATTAAAGCTCGCGTTTGCCCAAAGCTTCTGTACGTCTTCCGCAGGGATGACCCCCAGCTTGGACCACGCTTCACACGCGAGAATCTCGACTTTCAGCCATGCTTGAAACTTGTTTTCCTCTGTCCAGATGGCACGCATTTCCGGGCGCGAGTAACGTTCGATCATGATTGTACCTCCGTTTTTGTACTCCAGATTTCCAGCTTCTCGATCAAGCTGAGTGCTTCTTCTACCGTAGGGGCCAGCACGTTGAGATGGCCCATTTTCCGTTTTTCCTTACTTTCCGCTTTGCCGTAGAGATGCAGCTTGGCACTTCGAGGCAAAGCATCGATCCGATCCAAAACAGGCTGCAGATGCTCACCCAAAATATTAACCATAACGACCGGCGTAAGCAACTCCGTCGATCCCAGCGGCAGGTTGCATACCGCCCGCACATGCTGTTCGAACTGCGAGGTCACACAGGCTTCCATCGTATAATGTCCGGAATTATGCGGGCGTGGAGCCAATTCATTGACGTACAGCTTGCCGTCTGGGGTAAGGAACATCTCGATGGCGAGCAGGCCCACGACGTCCAGCTTCTCGACGATTGTCAGGGCGATGCGCTCTGCCCGCTCCCTGACTTCCGCAGATACCCGTGCAGGCACGATCGACAGATGAAGGATATTATCCTGATGAACGTTTTCTGCCGTAGGAAAAACAGCCAAATCCCCGTCCGGATTACGAGCTGCGATTACCGAAAGTTCCAATTCAAAGGGGACAAATTGCTCGACGATCAGTTCTGTTCCTGCTTTTGCCAGTGTATCATAAGCTTCCGCAAGCTCGTCTTCATGCCGTAAGACCCACTGACCCTTGCCGTCATAGCCTCCGGTCGCTGTCTTCATGACGGCTGGAAGCCCAAGTTCACGCACGGCTTGCTGCAAGTCTGCCAGGCTGGCTACCACGCGGAAAGGCGCCACCGGTATTCCCATCTCCTGGATCGCCGTCTTTTCGCGGATGCGGTTCTGTGTAATGCGCAATAATTTACTTCCCTGCGGCACATAGGACTTGCTCTCCAGCACTTCCGCCACCTGTGCGTCGACATTTTCAAACTCATAAGAGATCACATCACTTGCGGCAGCCAGTCTCAGTGCTGCCTCTACATCATCGTATCGGGCGACGATCTGCTCGTCCGCTGTTTGTCCACATGGCGCATCCGGCGTCGGGTCCATCGTGACAAAGCGGTAGCCCATCGCTCGTCCCGAAAGAGCAATCATCCGTCCCAATTGGCCCCCGCCGAGGATACCGATCACAGATCCCGGTCTAATTTGCTTGCTATGTTCGTTTTTCATTCCAGTTCACTGTCCTCCAGCACTTTACGTCGTACGGCTTCCCGTCTTTCCATAAAACGTTGTTGAACCTCAGGGTATTTGATCCCGAGAATTTGGGCAGCGAGAAGACCGGCATTGATCGCGCCAGCTTTACCGATCGCCACAGTCGCTACGGGAACCCCTCCGGGCATTTGCACGATTGAGAGGAGAGAGTCCAGGCCATTCAGATTGGAGGATTTGACTGGCACGCCGATGACGGGCAGTTCCGTCTTCGAAGCGACCATCCCGGGTAGATGGGCTGCTCCGCCCGCTCCCGCAATGATGACTTCCAATCCGCGGCTTTTCGCTGTCTGTGCATAGTCAAACATCAGGTCTGGCGTTCGATGTGCGGATACCACTTTCTTTTCATAAGGAACCTGCAATTCGTCCAAAACGGCGCATGCTTCCTTCATCGTCTCCCAGTCCGACGTACTTCCCATGATGACGCCCACCCAAGCTTTGGTCACAAAACATCGCTCCTCGTCCTGTCATTCAGAAGAAAGCCCAACCGACTTTCGGCGTCTATGCCGTATTCATCGCCTGGGCTATACGTACTTGTTTTCTTTCGTCCTCTTCAGTTTAGCAGGGAGAAAGGAAGCCTGTCAATCGCACTTCCGAACATTTTAGGTCGGCACAGACTTATCATTCGTGTTTACTCTTTTCCAACCAAGCCGTTGCCTGCTCTTGCTTCTCTGATTTCAGATGCAGCCAATAATCAATAAACGGCGCAGCATCTGCCCCGGCTTCCTTGCTCAGCATCGCCACGAAATTTCCCCCCGTAGCCACGTCGTACTGATGCTCCTTGACGTATTGGCGCAAAAAGGCGTGCAGCCTTTCCGGCCCCCAGGCTTCGCGAAGCTCCCATAGCATCGTGGAGCCGCGGCCGTATACCAGATTTACGTAACTGCTCCAGTCAGGGAATTGAGCGACGTTCTGCCACACCGTCAGTCCCTTCCCTGCATATGACTGTGCCTCTTGAGACTGGGCCTTGCGCATCTGTATATAAAAGTTGGAACTGGGTCGCTTGGCGGCGGTCAGGTAGGCCATCGTGGCATAATCGCTCAAGCTCTCATCCAGCCACGCTTCACGCACCTCATCATTACCGACCAAAGCGTAAAACCATTGGTGGGCCGTCTCATGAGCCACCACCGCTTCGCCGCTCGGATCGGATCGCACGAACAAATCTTCCTGAATGAAAACGATGCCGGGATACTCCATCCCGCCAAAAAACCCGCCCGTCTTCACGACATCGTATTCCTTGTACGGATAGGCGCCAAAATGTTCACTGTAGTAGCGCAAGGACTCTTCCGCCACTTCGTGTAGAAGCTCAGTCATGCCAGGATCGTCGCCGTCCTGTGACCAGGTATTCACCACGGTCTCCCCGACTTTTCCTGTCTTTTTGTGATAACTTTCATCCATGACAATCATCGCGATGTCCCGAACATTCCAGGCATCGATCTCATACGTTGTTTGTCGCTGAGGCCGGGACTGCGTCACTACCGCAACACTCTCCACCCCGCTGGTAGCAAGCTGATATTTTTCCTCCAGCTGAACCCGTAGATGGTAGTTAGCGATTTCGCTGTAAAAAGGATCGCCGATGGCCGTGTAAGGATCGAGCCGCCAGCCGTCCTTCTCCTTTACGGCCAGGATGGGGAGCCAGTTGCCCAGCCACATCGCATGGTCATTGTAGGACAATCTGCCTTTATTGTAGGGAACCTGCAGTTCAAAACGCACCTCCACCTCTGCCTGCGGCTGCTTGGCCTTATTGTCCGCCGGAATAGGAACCTGCAGCAGCGTATTCGTCTTGCCCTCTATTTGCACAGGCACTTCTTTTCCGTTTACCCGCACCTGCTTGATTTCGATTCCTCCAGGCTCTCTTTGCTTCCCCAGGATTCTCTCCCAGTTCGGGTCTCCCATATCCGCCTGCGTCTGAAAGACATTGGGATACAGATGAAAATACGCCCGATCATCCTTTGGCAGGAACCGGACCGACAGAGTGCCTGACACGCGATGTGCCGCAGGATCGATCAGCAAATCGGCAATATAGCTGGTTTCATTTTTTGGATCGGGAAGCGCCGCCATTTGCGCCCCTTCTACTGCGACTGGAGCTCTCCACGCTTCTGTGTAAAGATATACTCCCAAAGCGATGCCTAATCCCAAGAAGAGAGCCAAAACTCTCTTTTTTTGCCCCATGGCGATCCCCTGCCTTCATTGGCTTGTCTTCCTTATACCAGTCTATGCCTTTATTCCTTCATTTTAACCAAAAAACGGCCTCCCTCCAATGATGGAAGGAAGCCGTCAGTGCTATGACTTTCTATTCTCGCAGCCAGATAAAGTACGCCAGGAAAACGAAAAAGAGGACATACATCGCGGGATGAACCTCGCGCGCTTTGCCTTTCATCACCTTTAAGAGTGGGTACACGATGAAGCCGGAAGCCAGACCTGTCGCGATGCTGTAAGTGAGCGGCATCATCAGGATCGTCAGGAAGGCAGGGAATGCTTCCTCCATATCGTCCCAAGCAATTTTTACGATACTGGACGCCATCAGTACACCTACGATGATCAAAGCTGGTGCGGTTACAGCCGAAGTAACGACAGACAGCAACGGGAAGAAGAACAGAGACAGGATAAACAGCACGCCTGTCACCACTGCGGTAAATCCGGAGCGGCCACCCGCAGCCACACCTGCTGTGGATTCGATGTAAGCCGTCGTCGTGGAAGTTCCCAGTACAGCACCAGCCATACCCGCGATCGCGTCAGAAGAAAACGCGCGGCCCGAACGTGGCAATTTACCGTCCTTGAGCAGACCAGCTTGGTTCGCTACACCCAAAAGTGTGCCTGTTGCATCGAAAAAGTCTACGAACAAGAATGTCAAAACGACAATCAGCATATTTACTGTGAACAGGGAAGATGCATCCCCCAGGTATTGGAACGCTGCGCCAAACGTTGGAGCCAGGCTTGGCGGTGGGGAGAATACTGCGGATGGCACTTCAACCAAACCGACAAACATACCGGCAATACAAGTAATAAACATACCGATGAAGATAGCAGCGTTTATCTTGCGTGTCATCAAAACCACGGTCACAATCAAACCGAAGATGGCGAGCAAAGCATTTTTCGCCATCAACACCTGTTCCGGCGCCATGTTTTCATGGAACCAGGTAAGGTGTCCGAGCGCGACGAACGTAGCTTCGTTGGCGACGACGATTCCTGCATTTTTCAAACCGATAAAAGCGATAAACAGACCAATCCCTGCGGATACTGCAAATTTAAGACCTTGAGGAATGGCGTTGATGATCGCCTCACGAACACCGGTCAGCGACAGAATTAGGAAAATTGTACACGAGAGGAAAACTCCTGCCAGTGCTTGTTGCCAAGGAATTTGCATCGTTAATACAACCGTATAGGTGAAAAACGCATTCAAGCCCATCCCCGGTGCTTGTCCAATCGGTAGGCGACCGATGAATGCCATTAGCAAGGTACCGATCGCTGCGGCCAGCGCGGTAGCTGTAAAGACCGCTCCGAACTCCGGATAATTTGCTTTCAGTTCATCTGGCAAATCTGCACCGCTAAGCACAAACGGGTTTACAGCCAGAATATAAGCCATCGCTAAAAAAGTAGTGATACCCGCGATGATCTCGCGGCGATAATTGGTGCCTAGCTTGTCAAATTCAAAATACTTGCGCACCGAAGTGTCCCCCCAGAGTGTGAATTAACGGCAAACAAAAAAGTCGAGACGCATGAATTAACGCCTCGACTGCAAACAAAACGATGCGGGACCAACCACGAATAATAATAACGAAAACCCATCCCGTCGACATTTTGTTCGTAGTCTGGTCGTTAACGGCGACCTGGTAGAAACTCCCGAGCCATATCCTCAGGAATATACGAACTTTCTTATTTACCTGTTTACATCGAACAGTGTATCAGGTAGCTTTTCTACTGTCAACGAAAAATACGAACATTATTATTCTGCCGTTGATAATCATCCGGTTTTACAAATGGATCTCGCAGTTCTGTTTCTTTTTTCGTCTTTTGCCCCCACTGGGTGGTACGCGACGAGTTTATTCCCACTCAATGGTGGCTGGCGGTTTGGATGTCACATCGTATACGATGCGGTTTACATGGTCGACTTCATTGACGATACGCGTGGAAATTTTCTCGAGAATATCCCACGGAATACGCGCCCAGTCGGCTGTCATGCCATCGATGGAAGTCACAGCTCGAATCCCTACGGTATACGAATACGTACGAACATCCCCCATCACGCCGACAGTGCTCATATTTGGCAATGCCGTGAAGTACTGCCAAATGTCGCGGTCCAGACCTGCCTTGGCAATCTCTTCGCGCAGGATCGCGTCGGATTCCCGAACGATGTGCAGCTTTTCCTCTGTCACTTCGCCCAATACGCGAATGCCCAGACCTGGTCCCGGGAACGGCTGGCGCCATACGATTTCGTCAGGCAAGCCCAATTCCGAACCCAATCTGCGAACTTCGTCCTTGAACAATGCCTTCAGCGGCTCGATCAGCTCGAATTTCATATCTTCCGGCAAGCCGCCTACGTTATGGTGAGATTTGATCGTCTGAGCAGTCGCTGTTCCGCTCTCTACGATATCGGTATATAGTGTGCCCTGTGCCAGAAAATCCATGTCTTTTAATTTTGCCGCTTCTTCATCAAATACGTAAATGAACTCGTTTCCGATGATTTTCCGTTTTTTCTCCGGATCGGAGACGCCTTTCAGCTTGCCAAGGAAACGTTCGCGAGCATCAATTTTAATGACTTTCATGGAAAATTTGTCTGAAAATGTTTCCATGACGCCCTCGGCTTCCCCTTTGCGCAATAGACCGTGGTCGACGAACATGCAGGTGAGCTGATCGCCAATCGCTTTGTGAATTAAAGCTGCTACGACGGAGGAATCCACGCCGCCGCTCAACGCGCACAATACATGCTTGTCCCCTACGGTTTCGCGAATGCGGACGATTTCGTCCTCGATGAAGGTGGTCATGCTCCAGTTTCCTTCACAGCCGCAGATATTGAACAGGAAGTTCGCGATGAACTCCGAGCCTTTTACGGTATGGCGCACTTCCGGATGGAATTGTACGCCGTAGAGATTGCGCTCTGGATGGCTGATCGCTGCTACTGGACAGCTGTCGCTTATTGCATCGATACGGAAGCCTTCCGGAAGCTCCACGACCTTATCCGAGTGGCTCATCCAGACGATCTCACTTGGCTCCCATTTATCGTACAAGCCATGTTTTTCTTGCAGACGAAGCTCCGCTTTTCCGTATTCGCGTTTGCCAGCGCGTTCCACTTTTCCTTTCAGCATATGGCTCATCAACTGCATGCCATAGCAAATCCCCAATACAGGCAGACCCAATTCAAAGATCGCTGGGTCTACGGTAGGCGCGCTTTCTTCATAGACGCTGGCAGGACCGCCGGAGAAAATAATCCCCTTTGGCTGCATTTCCTTGATTTTTTCCACAGGAGTATTGTACGGCAGCAGTTCGCTGTATACCCCCAGATCGCGAACCCGACGCGCGATCAATTGATTGTATTGCCCTCCGAAATCCAGTACGACGACCATTTCCATCGATTTGTCCATGATTTCCCCTTTCTCCTGTGCATACAGGACACGCCAGAGCGATGATTCCGACTCCATCCGTTTTGTTGATTCCCTTGAGCAAGACGTAACCCGTACAAGCACTGTACCCGAAAAAAACCGGGACTGTCACCTCCGAAAAACAGATTACGGCGGCAGAGTCCCAGCTTGTGTACACATGTGCAGTTGCATGTACAAAAATCCGATGTGCTCTCCTCGTAGTCACCCGATTTACGGTCAGGTGGTAGAAACTTTCAGGCCCTATTCCTGAGGATTATACGAGACTCATTGATCGTCATTCTAGCAGATGAAAAGTCATTGTTCAAGGCTTCAATTGACGGGTCAATCTTTCCATTAATTCCTCGACGACCTGCCGCGCCTTTTGCTCAATTCCTTTCATGCCATAAATCATCCGTTCGTATATTTCGGTTAGAAAACGAAGATCCTGCCTTTTGTCTCCGGGTATTTGCAGGCGATTTACATATTCGCGCATCGTTTCGCCCGCTTGTCGCCGTGAATAGACGTTCTCCATCATCCGCATCAACAGGTGATAGCGGTCAGGGTACTGATCCTTCTCCAATTTGTTCCATTTTCGCCGCAGCCACCAGATCGCAAGCTCCCGCCGGCGTCTCCAGCCCACGAAGCCTGCTATGGCCAAAGCACCCAGGAACAACGCGTTTACCTGCCATGGAATCTTGAATCCCCGCTTGTAGACTGCATCTGCTCCCTCTAAATCATCGAAGCGTCCGTCTCCGCGATCGATCGCCCCCTGATTCCCCAAGTCTGGCAAAGGAATCGGCACTTGCGCCTGCTCGGTATGCAAATCGTACTTAATCCGAACAGGTGAGGTAAAGGAACTAGTCGCCTCGAAAGGAATCCAGCCGAGATTCGGGAAGTAGACCTCTACCCAGGAATGGGCGTCCTTGCTGCGTACTTCCATGATTTCGTTGCCCGCATCATCCGATCCTACCCGTTCCCCCGGCGCGAAGCCTTTTACCCAGCGAGTGGGAATGTTCAAGGTTCGCAGCATGACCGCCATGGAGGTGGAAAAGTGATCGCAATATCCGCGAAAGCTCTCAAACAGGAATTGATCAACGAAGTCTTGACCTTGTACTGGGACAGGGACGTCTGTTGTTTCATACTTATATTTTCCACTGGAGCGCAGGTAATTCTCGATCGCCCTCACCTTTTGGTATGGTGTCGGAGCATCCTTCGTAATTTCCTTTGCCAGCTCTTTGACACGAGGTGGTAGTTGTTCTGGCAATTGTAGATAATGAGCCAAAATCTCTATCGGATACTCCGTCGATGCCTGTGTGATGGCTTTTTCGCTGACGATCGGGACTTCCGCCTCGACATTGTATTGCTTAAGCTTCATCAGCAAGGTATTAGGCCCGACGATGGGCTGTGGATTAGTCGAACCAGTTGGCGGGAGAAGATTGATCTTTCCTGCCCGGATCTCCAACTGCTGATTCCAGGTATCGTACACGACTGTAGCGTTTTCGGGCGTGTAATCTGTCATTTTCTTGAGCTGCCCGGGATAAAAAACAGTCGCGTACTGCATAGGACCGTTAAAATACAGGGAGGATTTTACTTCTTTGGTTTCCATCCCATGAAACAACGTGTCTTTCCACTCGTAGTTTTTCAGGTCCAGGATCGACTCATAATCCCGTTTGCCCTTTTCCCAGCCCGCTCCGGTATAGATGTCCTTGGAGTCTCCCCGCCAGTAACTGCGCTCATTGGTGAGTCCTGTGAACACCAGCGTGTTGTCAGAGATAAAAGGTCCCCCAAGCTGGCTATCGTTGTTGTCATAGCCCACTTTTTTCATGCCGACGCTAGTGGATGCCTGATTGCTTCCCATCAGATACGAGATGGGGTCAGGCCAGCTTGCCTCTTTTTTGGGTGCCGTATAGGCAATGCCGATGCTCACAGCCAGAATCAATAATGGGGCCATGATGGCATTGGCAAGCATCCACCCTCGTTTCCCGTTCAATGTCGCTACGCTGGTTACCTTCGTCAGATGCGTGATCGCCAAAAGCAGGAAACCGTACAGAAGCGCCCGGACGATGCCCCCATCCGCTTCATAAGGCATGAACGTATCCAACAGGGCTAAATACGCCTCCGTCATCACGACAAACCACAGCACTTGCCGCTGCTCCAGCACCAGATAGGTAATCATCGAGATCATGACAAGCAGCATCAAATCAAACATACCGTTGCGGGAGATCACCGACATCGCTCCCCAATCCTGGGATAAGACAAGCGGTATGTCCCGTACGATGTGCGTATATAATTCGATCAGCCAATCCTTTTGCCAGAACGGTGTATCAAAAAAGGCAGCATGTAGCAGCCAGAGAACCCCGAGCAGCTTGAACGGAAACGTAAGCCACCGATAAGGCAAGAACAGATCCACGAGAATCACTGCTCCCGCGATGGCGTAAAAAGGCCAGAGTTCTCCCGTATCCGTCAATCCTTGCAAGGGGAGTAGCCATTCTCTGAGAAGTAAAAAAAGGAACAGCGCTGAGATCATATCCAATATGGTCGGGCGTTTCCATTCGTACATTCGCCTAAGCACCCCCCATCTGTTTCCACTGGTGGTAATCCTGTGTCTGGACAGACGTGCAAGCTACCTTGTTCGCTGCCAAGAGCCGCAGCACTTGCTTTTGCTCCGTCGTATATGTGCCTGCCCGGCTAATATGGAATAGCTGTACCCGCCTCCCCTTTTGTGCGAGGGCAACCAAACGGGCCACCAAGTCCTTGTCCAGCCTAGATGTGATCATCATCAAGGTCACGCCTTGCGATTGCTCTAATGCCTCACGACCAATCAAACGGGCGAACGAGTCGCTCCCCTCTGGCATGACTCTCGCCAACTGATCAAAGACGCGCATAAAATGGGCATGTGACAAGGCTGGCTCAATCGACATGCGCTCTTTTTGCTTGAAAACAAGGCCGTAATGGTATTGATTGCGGTTGGCGTAGGCGATGAGACTCGCCGTTACTTTTACCGCCAATTCAAATAGTTCAGGTGTAGGATAATTTTTTTTCTCCACATCCAGAAAAAAGACTGCCTGATTCATCGCCTGGTGCTCGAATTCCTTCGTCTTCAAGCCAGTCCCTCGTGCGGAGGCCCGCCAGTGAATCTGACTGAGTCTGTCACCGCGCTGGTATTCCCGCACTCCGCGTACCGCTGCCACATCATCCGAGCGGCGATGCGAGACGTGGATCGTGCCGCTGAAGCTTCCGTCTCCGAGCGGCCAATGATTCACATGCTGGTAGGAAGGATACACCAAAATATCATCTGTAAGAGAGATGACCTTTCTCCTCTCAATAAAACCGAAGAAATCTCCACCGCAAATGATACTTTCTTGCAAGCGGTAGGATCCGCGAGGCAGATGCGGAATGACATAGCGAAACTCAACCTCTCGCTTAAACCAGGGAAAAACCAGTTGCTTATGCGGTTCATAGAAGCCTACCAGCCTCTCCGGGAGAGGCTCTATCACCATGTTCCAGCCTAATGGAAACCAGATCTTTCTGCGCAATCGAATCGTGACGACGACGTCATCCCCTTCCTGCAGGCGATTGCGATCCAGGTGGCGGACGACTTCCAACGTAGCAAACATCAGGTAGTAGGCTAGACACTCATAGACGAAAAAGACGAGGCTGCAGTAAAACAAAAACCAACTAGCGAACCCTCCCTGGAACATGGCGAATACATAGGTCACCAGCACCAGTGCGATTACTTTGAATTTGCCCCATTTTTGCTGTCTCATGATCTGTGCTCACCTCATCCCATCGGAACGCGGGTCTCAGCCAAGATTACCGTCAGAATCCGGTCGACATTCGCCCCTTCCAGACGCGCTTCTGGCTTCACGATGATCCGATGTGCAAACGTAACCGGGACGAGTTCTTTTACATCATCAGGAATAACATAATCGCGGCCGCGTACGAATGCCAATGCTTGTGCCGCCCGATACAAGGCCAGCGAACCGCGTGGACTCACGCCGAGGTAGACATGTTGATGGTCGCGGGTTTTGTGACAGAGCCGGACGATGTATTCCTTGATGCCCTCCGAAACTTTCACCTCTACGCTCTTGTCCTGCAATTGGGCCAGCTCCTCTGCCGTCATGACTGGCTCCAGACTGTCCAATGGATTTCTGTCGGAAAAACGGGTGAGCATACGCGTCTCTTCCTCCATGCTCGGGTAGCCTAATCGCAATTGCATCAGGAAACGGTCCAACTGCGCTTCCGGCAGCGGAAATGTCCCTTCGTACTCAAGAGGGTTTTGTGTCGCCATGACAAAAAATGGCCTCTCCAGGGGATACGTCGTCCCATCTACCGTGATGGACCTCTCCTCCAACGCTTCCAGCAAGGCCGATTGGGTTTTCGGCGAAGTCCGATTGATTTCATCTGCAAGCACGACGTGGGCAAATAAAGGACCCTGGCGAAATTCAAACTCCAGGCTCTTTTGGTTAAAGATCGCTACGCCGGTAACATCGGTCGGCAGCAAATCAGGAGTAAATTGAATCCGTTTAAAGTTCCCCCCAATCGACTTGGCCAACGCGCGAACCAACATGGTTTTTCCCACGCCTGGCACGTCTTCCAGCAAGACATGTCCCTTCGCAATAATCGCTGCAACCGTCAATTCGATGACGGAACGTTTGCCAATGAGTACTTTTTCTATATTTGCAATCAAATTTGTCACTGCCGGATGTACTTGATCTACTTTGATCGGGTTCATATCGATAACAACTCCTGTTCCATTTCGTCTTCTATCATGACTTTGATTATTAATGCATCAGACTCAAGAGCAGAATCCTATACCTAAAGTACTGGATGAAATAAGGAGATACAAGGAAAAATTAATGAAGATTACAAAATTTGTATAAAGTGAACAAACATCTGTATAAAGCAATTGTAACGGATATATGCCCTATAGTACAAAAAAGAGTAGGACTATCTCCTACTCTTTCGATGTTATAGAAATGGAGCGGACGACGGGTCTCGAACCCGCGACCTTCGCCTTGGCAAGGCGACGCTCTACCAATTGAGCTACATCCGCATATGAGGAGTATGTATGTCCTACCCGTTTTGAACACATTTATTTTAGCATGTTGTTTTCTTGGGAGTCAAGTCCTTCGTCCTCTTCGCACGACTGGTATAATGATACATTTGAACGCGCTAGGCTTGAAGGAAGAAAACCGGAGCAGCTCCTCCGGTTTTCCTTCTTCCCGATGTGTAGCGCCTAGACAAACACCATGCCGATCAATAAATACAAGGCAGCAGATATACCTGCAACGGTCAGCGCATAGGGAAGCTGTGTTTTGACGTGGTCGATGTGGTCTGACGCGGCCCCTGTGGAAGCAAGCACTGTCGTATCTGACAGAGGTGAACAATGGTCCCCCATTACTCCTCCGCCTGCAACCGCAGCAATCGTAGCTACGACCAGGAGAGAAACTTCTCCCCCCGAAAAGGTAAAGGCTAGCGGAGCAGCCAATGGCATCACAATCGCGAACGTCCCCCAGGAGGTCCCTGTAGCAAAAGAGATGACCCCGCAGACGATAAAAATCAAAAATGGCAGCAACTGCGGCGTTAACCAGTTTTCCGTGACAGAAATAATGTATTGTGCGGTTCCCATATCTTTACTTAACTGATTCAGCGAAAACGCGAAGGCCAGCACCAGAATCGCCGGCATGACACCCTTCATCCCTGCAGTAGCGGTTTTCATGATGTCCGTAAAGGGGATTCCCTGAAAGCGCATGATGATACCGAGAATAACCGCAGCAGCCAAAAAGGCTTCCATGGTTTTCGCGGACTTTAACGTCATGAAAGTACCGACGGCAATACAAACGACAATGATCACCGGCAGGAAAAAGTTGAGAAAGACATTGGTCTTAATCCCCTCGTACGCTGGGGTATCCGTCAACTCTGATCCTATCAGCGGATCAGCTCCGTCGCGCAGCACTTTCCCCTCTTCGATAGCGCGCAGCTCCGCTTTTTTCATCGGGCCGAATTCCGGGATGATGCGCATCGCAAGCAAGCCCACAAACAGGACAGACAAAATGGCGTAGAAATTGAAAGGAATCGTTTGTAAGAATAAGGACATCGCTTCAGCTTCATTCGTAATGGTGCCGACCCCGATCAGCAATCCGGTAAAATAAGCGGCCCATCCGGTAATGGGAACCAACACACTCACCGGCGCGGAAGTGGAGTCCGCGATATAAGCGAGCTTTTCGCGCGAGATTCTCGCTTTGTCTGCGAGATTGCGCATGGTCGAGCCTACAAACAATGGGCTGAAATAATCGCTGAAGAACACGAACATGCCAAGTAACCATGCCATGAGCTGCGTTTTGACGCGAGTAAACTTGCGACGTTCCAGCATCAGTGTGACATTCTGAATCGCACCAGTTCGTTGAAAAAAGGCAATCATGACCCCAATGAATAATTCCAGGAGCAAAAGGCCGGAAAAGCTCGTTGTTCCGAGCGCCGTTTTCATTAAGGTAGGAAAGCCAAGCAGGCCCCCACCAGATAATAGAATTCCCAAAAAACATGCAACGGCCAATGAGAAGACCGTATTCCGAGTCCAAAATGCAAGGATCACGGAGATAACTGCTGGAACCAGTGAGATGATTCCCATATGAACTGCTTCTGTCGCTTCCATCTTCTTCCCCCTTCTCCTCTCTACTTGCCTCTACAGATTCAAGAGCTCTTCAGCGCTGACTCGCTCCCGCTGTTGAATCAAGGATGTTTCTTCATGGGTGAGAATCCCCTTGAACGCTGTAAGACCTCGCCGCAAATACGGATTGCGTCGTGCCGCTTCTTCCGGGCCTAGATCCGCAATCGCTTGGATATGGGCAAAGACGGAAGCCGCATAGGCTATCGAGGTTGTATGCGGAGCAGCGCCCGGGATATTGTCCACCCCAAAGTGAATGATGCCGTCTACTTCATAGGTAGGATCCTCGTAGGTTGTCGGTCTGTACGTCTCGATCGCTCCTCCAACATCTGCACTAATATCGATAATGACTGCTTTTTTCCGCATCAGCTTCAGCATGTCGCGGGTAATCAAGTGATCCTTCCGCTGTTTGGGCCACTTAACGCAGTTGATCACCAGGTCGACGTGGGGCAGCAGTTGGCGGATATTGCTCTGATTGGAAAACATCGTGTCTACCCCTTTGGGCAAGAGATACTGAGCATCCCGCAATACGCCAATATGAACATCCATCATCGTAACCTTCGCACCCAATGAAGCCAAAACATTCACTGCACTGCGTCCGACGATTCCCGCACCAATCACAAGAGCCTGAATTCCCGGTGCTCCTCCGATTCCACCGACGAGCTTACCCATGCCGCCATTCACACTCAGCAGATAGTGCGCACCCCAAAGTGCTCCTAATTTTCCTGCAACCTCTCCATTGGGGGAACCGTATTGATGCGTATCTTCTGCTGTGAATGCGATTACCTTTTTATCCAGCAGCACATCTACCTCTTCCCGATTGGCAGCGGGGTGAAGGCAGGTGAAAATGATTTGTCCCTCTCGCAGCAATGCGTACTCCTCTGGCAAAATCTCTTTCACTTTTACGATCAGCTCGGCATCGGCATAGATCTCCTCCAAGCTTTCCTTCAATACTGCTCCCGCTTCCAGATACGCCTCATCGGGAAACCCTGCATTTTCTCCCGTTCCTTTTCCGACAAGAACGGTATGTCCTCCCGCCGTAAGCTCCGACACTTCATTGGGTGTTAGTACGACACGAGATTCACCTTGCTTCAATTCTTTAAACGTCCCGATGATCATGATGGACATCCTCCTTTATGCTTGTTCCGGATACCCACCTTATAAGCAAGGAGCATGCCAATAATTTGATAAAAAAGTCCGTAAAAAAAGACGGTAATCTCCCTTTTCCGTAGAGAATTCACCATCTTTTTTGTGCCGTTCGTTCGTTTTTGGGCAGTTATTGGTGATTTTTAGGCAGTCATTCGATTCGAGACCAGCTTCACTGTCGCTATGTAATCCCGTATTCCCTCATCTTGTTTTGCAACGATTGCCGTGGAATGCTTAGTAATCGTGCAGCTTGAGATACATTACCCTTTGTTTTTTCAATTGCTCGGTGAATCATGTTTCTTTCGAGTGCGGCCACCGCTTCTTTCAGTGGCATGAACGCCTCTTCTGTTTCTTCCCCAATCTCCCCGTTGCGCTCTGCATCCTCATCAACCAGATGGCGAATAACTTTCTCCAAATCGCTTCGCTGAAGTGTCTCCTCATTTTTTTCCTTGAGCAGAAGCGCAAATTCTACCACACTCTCGAACTCACGAATATTGCCTGGCCAATGATGCGACAGCAAGTATTCATGTACCCCTTTGACAATGTGGCGGACGTTTTTTTGCAAAAGCTTATTATATTTCGTAATGAAGTACGGCAACAGCAGTTCAATATCTTCTCTTCTCTCACGCAAGGGCGGCAGATGCAAAGCCATGACACAGATGCGGTAGTAAAGATCGGGACGCAGCTCTCCATCTTTCACACAATGACGCGGATGTTTATTCAATGCCGCGATCACCCGTACATTTACTTTACGGGCATGCTTGTCTCCCAATCTGCGAATGATGCCGTCCTCCAGTACCCTTAGCAGCTTCGCCTGGAGATTATGGGGCATAGAGTTGATCTCATCCAGAAACACGGTCCCGCCATCCGCCAGCTCGAAGAGACCAGGGCGATCCTCCGCCCCTGTGAAGCTGCCTTTTCTCGTCCCAAAAAGAATACTCTCCATCAGGCTTTCCGGTATCGCAGCGCAGTTTTGTGCGATAAATGGCTTTTCGGCTCGCTCGCTGGCATTGTGGAGCGCTTGCGCAAACAGTTCCTTACCTGTCCCTGTCTCTCCAAATAAGCAGATCGGTGAGCGTCCCTGTGCCATTTTTTCCGCTTGCCGCTTCAACTCCAGCATTTGTTCGTTGGCTGTGACGATATCGCCTAACGTGTATCGGGCCGCCTCTGGCTGAATATGTCCTTCGCTCTGCCTGTCCGGCAAAAATAGGCTGGCGTCCAATTCTGTGAATTCATCTATAGCCTGCTTGTTGGCGCTGATATCTTTTGACAGCTCAATAGCCCCGATCACTTTTCCGTTGGTCTTAATGGGAAGAGTCACATTGGTCGTCTCAATTTTTTTACCGGAGAAATCAATGATCTCCTGACGATTGCGAAATATGGGACGCCCTGTCTTCAATGCGTGATAGAGGGTACTTGTTTGTTCATTGAGCATCGGAAAGGACGTAAATAGATTTTCCCCGACTATTTCGTCCGTCTTCTCGTTAGCGGATGCAAATCGCGGGTTAAATTTTACCGAAAAGAGGATGGTTCCCGAGGTATCAATGATCGTGATGCCGTCAATATATGTAATCTGTTGAAGCAATTCATCTCTTTGCAAAACTGATTCCTCCGTCTTCACATAGGTATCCTTCCTATCGTAACACCCTTGCCAGAAACAAAAAACAAGAAAACCTTTTATCGCTGCATCGACGATATGCGTTCAATTGGGATTGCAAAAATATCCCATGTCATTTCATGAAGGTCTTGATATATTCCAGATCGTGCAGTGGCACGATAAGCGATGACTCCCTTGAAGAACATAATGAAATGTTGAGGAGGTGACCATTCATGGCTCGTGAAGAACAAAGGGATCAAACGGCACCTCAGGTAGATGAAAAGAGCAACCAATCCAACCTGGACGAGAGTGAAATTGAAAAACAACATCAATTTCAGATGTTTCCTACACCCGATGAAAAGTTCGCTTCAAAAGTGATAACGGAACTGGACGATTAAGCTACTTAAAAATCTCCACTACCTGATACAGAGGGATCACCGGACCCGTCTCAAACAATGAAGTGGCGGGTCCGTTTTTTTCTGTATGTACTCAGGAGTATCGTTTTTCGAGCTCCCGGCCAGATGGCCCACTGGGTATGCCCGCATATGAATTTTGGTCACAAGGTACAGAAGCGACTGCAGCAGTTCAACCTGGTGGCATCACAGCCTTGTAGCCTGAAAAAAGACACCTCTAAAGGTGTCTTTTAGGTATCTTGCTATACGTCTCGTGAATAAAAAACTCACCAATATGATGAGATATTTCCATCACCAACACCAAATATTTTTAATCTTTATCAGTATATCGATCCATGAGTTTTTGCCGGTGAGAATTGAATACATCCTCTAATGGAATATCATACTTGTTTGCAATGACAATGATATTCCCAAGAACATCACCTAGTTCTTCCGTTAAATCTTGTTTTAACTCTTCTGCTGACCCGACATTTTCATCAGGGCGATCGCGGCCAATTTCTAAGGCTCTAATGGCTCTTGCAACTTCCCCAGTTTCTTCCGCGAGAAAACCAATCCGGGTAAAGATATCGAGCTTTGCCCATCCTCTTGCCTCATAGTATTCTTTTACCCAATTCTGAAACTCTATAAGATTCACAATACCTACCTCCTATCCATTCAGATACTTTAATAGCATAACATCAATTGATCATCTCCATAATGGCTATGATTTGAAGTTATTTCGTAAACGTCTACATGGCTGATTATATGGATCGATACAAAACAAAACCCGCCTCTAAAATAGATGGGGCGGGTCTGCTATTTCTTGTATACACTCAGGCATATACATTTTAGAACTACCATTCAAAAAATCTGAGCACTTTTAATATAATTTATTCCCTAAAACTGTTCTGCTATTTTCAACAATTCGGCCTTGGTTGCATATTGAGAATTGCAATTTATTTGGTATAAAAGATTTTTGTCTGCTTTTATCCAACGGATTGACTGAATCACTGCACCTGTTTCCGTAGTAAATTCAGAATAAAGCGCTTCTGTATTATCCACTTTCACTTTTTCCGTTTTCTCGTTGACTTGACTGGATACATATTGAGTCTGATCTTTTACACCGTCAAAATTTTGGACCGTCAGTTGAAACATATCTTGATTGTGTTTGTAATATAGGTAAACTACTTCCAATTTATCCGAGATTTCCAGGGGAATCGTGACGTAGTCCAGTTTGTTCTTTAAGGCTTCCTTGTACATTTTATCAGGGGCAAAGATAACATCTTTGATGGAGTATTGAACAGTCGCCTTGTGAAACGAAAAGTCTTTATGAACCGTGTCCGGTAACTGGGAGAGGACACTAACTTTTTGCTTCAAAGCAGGCAAATTGTCAAACGCATATGGCTTATTGATGATATCCACTTCTTTATCAGGATTATCAGCCATGACAAATACAGAAGCTGCTGTTCCCTCCACCATTTCCTCTTCAATCTCATTCAATTTGTCAATCCGAGAAAAAGGATCTTTTGTAATAGTTACTCCAACTTCTTTGCCTTTCTCTAGAATTTTCTCCTGATAGACGACGTTCCCGTCTTTATCTTTTAATTGATAGTATTGAATAGCTGCGAATCCCGTAGAGACACTTAGTATAAGAATAGCTGCGATCAAGAGTCCAACTTTACGTTGCATGAAAAATCGCTCCTTTTTCGTTTTTTGTGAAGCTTTTAATTTTTGCATGACATTATGTTTGATATCAATTTTACGAATCTTCATCTTACTGAAAAGGCCTTTAAGTGCGTTCGAGGAGGGCGAATTGTTCCTCATCTCCTTCAGCTCCTTTCCCAGGGGAGTAGTGCTTTTTGAACTTTTTGACGGCTCTCTCATATTTTTTACGGAGGCTGGCCAATTTTTGGTGCAAAATCATAGCAATCTCTTCATATGACATTTCCTCAACGATCCGCAAAATCAATACATTTCGCTCTTCAATTGAGAGCTTTGATAACGCGCACAAAATGGCATCATTGAATTCACTCTCTTCCAGTTGTATTTTGGGATTTATACTTAAGCACTCCTCGTCATTACCTAGAAACGGAAGCCACTTGACCAAATTGCGCCGCTTGATCAAGTTGAGACAATGAAAATAAGCAATCTTGTAAAGCCAAGCTGTAAAGGTGCCCTTTCCTTGATATTTTTCGATATTTTGATAGGCTTTGATAAAAATGTCTTGAACTGCATCCTCAGTTTCTTGGTGATGGCCGAGTAGATGGTAGCAATACCTATAAATTGGGTTTTGAAAATGATCAACAAGTTGCTCATAGCCATCCAAGTCACCAGCTTGAACGCCTTTTACAATGAATGTAATTAGGTTTTCATCCAATTGGCTCTCTCCTTTCACTATATAAGACAATTGGCGCACTTAATTTTGTGACAATAGTTCCCAATTTCTAAAACAAAAAACGATTTTAATGCTCTATTTTTAAAATTGTTTTTTATTCGATTCATTAAATCATTTTGGACGAACACGATGAGAACATGCAAATTAAAAAGACCTTAGCGTGTTTCTGCTAAGGTAAAGTCATGGTAATTTAAGGTGATCATCGAGGCGTTTCGGTCTTAAAACATCTTTTGATGCTTTTCTTCAATACGACGTCTGTTCCTGTCTCCTTCTTTTCCGTTAAGCAGGTATTGATTCCCGACCAGATCAAGAGACGCATTGCTACATGTAACTGGGAGCAGGCATGTATTGAACACGAACGCAACAGGTACAGAAAAACGGATCCAGCCAACTGGTGCCCAGAAGCTAAGGCCGTGTATAGAATTGCAATCGATCGAAAAATGAAAAAAGGTATAGGAGTTGTTATCCGATGAAAATACGCGTTTTTTATGACTACCACGAAGGGAACCTCGTTCTACAAAAATACATGATTACCTTTCGGAAGGGAGAACTTCCTTGGGCAAATACTCTCCGCTCGTACCATTCAATACATCTATGCAGTCTTGCGAAATATCTTCACCCATGCGGAAAACTGGAAGCTCATTAAATTCTCGGAGCAATCATCCGTGGTTTTAGACGTGGTGAATTGATTGCTCTTGAGTGGCCCTAGGTGCTCTTCCATGAAAACGCAATCCATATCAAGAAAAGCATATCTCTTTTAGAAGGAGGAAAGGATGAAGATCCGCGATAATTGGGAAGGAGGCGATAGAGAATATATATTTCACGCTGGTACGGCAAACCGCTTTACGTTACCTACCCCTCTAGAATGGTGGAGAAACTTTGTCCCGCGCCATGGGCTACAGTATATCCGTTTTCATGATCTATGCCACAGCTCAGCAACGCTCCTAATCGACTAGGGAGCGTCCCTAAAAGCAATTCAGGAGAGATTAAAACAGTCGATTTAATGATTTCGTCCCCAATTCGTCCCCACCTCTTCTACGGCAGCTCGTAATCAAGATGATGACCGTTCCGACAAAATAAAAAAACCCTTGTTTTATCAAGGGTTTTACCGTATGGTGCGGGTGAAGGGACTTGAACCCCCACGGTCTCCCGCCAGAACCTAAATCTGGTGCGTCTGCCATTCCGCCACACCCGCATTGTAAACGTAAAAACTGGTGAGCCATGAAGGACTCGAACCTTCGACCCTCTGATTAAAAGTCAGATGCTCTACCAACTGAGCTAATGGCTCGTGCAAATGGCTGGGGTACCAGGATTTGAACCTGGGAATGACGGAGTCAAAGTCCGTTGCCTTACCGCTTGGCTATACCCCAATAAAAATGGTGCCGGCGATAGGAATCGAACCCACAACCCCCTGATTACAAGTCAGGTGCTCTACCAATTGAGCTACACCGGCACGTTCAAGCTATTCAATAATGGTGGCTCGGGACGGAATCGAACCGCCGACACGAGGATTTTCAGTCCTCTGCTCTACCGACTGAGCTACCGAGCCATATTGTACTTCTTCATCGCCA